>JAABUK010002097.1_pt1 | contig 36562 bp, 36 predicted proteins | sample 5559141 | NCBI WGS metagenome assembly JAABUK01 (sample SAMN10711869, study PRJNA513367) | rock metagenome | isolation source: Antarctica rocks | place: Antarctica: Victoria Land, Pudding Butte nord | collected 2016-01-03
TGATTGCCTTTGATGACCAGCATCAGGAAGTGATCTTTCCTATAGATAACTCACAATTAAAACCAGGCGATCTGATATTGATTAAATCCGGTGAACAGGTTCCTGCCGATAGTAAGATCTTATGGGGAGATGCCAGCGTTAATGAAGCCATCATTACAGGAGAAAGCTTACCTGTTGAAAAACATGCCAAAGAAAACCTTATTGGCGGAAGCATACTTGCAGATGGCACTGTAAAAGCACAGGTTACAGCTCTGGCTAATGATTCTGTTTTATCAAACATAATTAATCTTGTTAAAAAAGCACAGGGCGATAAACCACCTGTGCAATTATTGGCAGACAAGATCAGCGGCATATTTGTACCGGCGGTAATTGCAATTGCCGTAGTTACTTTCATTGCAAACTTTTTAATACTACATGATTTTACTTCCGCTTTAATGCGAAGCATTGCAGTGCTGGTAATTGCATGTCCCTGTGCTATGGGACTGGCTACACCAGCTGCTATTGCCGTAGGATTAGGCCGCGCTGCAAGGAACGGCATCCTCTTTAGAAATGCAAAAAGCCTTGAAGCATTTAAAGAAATCAAACAGGTTGTATTTGATAAAACAGGTACGCTTACTACAGGCGATTTCAAGGTACAGGATTTTAGTGTTACTGTAATCCCGGAAGATGAATTCAAACGCATTGCTTATTCACTTGAAAAATTTTCCAATCATCCAGTTGCCAAATCAATAAGCAAAGAATGGAAAATTAAAAACCCTGTTCAATGGTCGAAAGTTGAAGAAATAAAAGGACTTGGCATGAGGGTTGAAGCAAAGAATGGCGATGTATACCTGGCAGGATCTTATAAGATCATCCCTGCATTAACAGAGGATGATGTTCATAATATTTATATCTCAAAAAATAATGAGTTGCTGGGCTGGATTGATGTGCAGGATGAAGTACGACCGGAAGCTGCAAATGTGGTAAGCTATTTAAAAAACAAAGGAGTAAAAACTTTTCTGTTAAGTGGAGACCGGTTATCCAAATGCAAATCAATTGCAGAAAAATTAGGAATTGATGAAGTGATCGCTGAGCAAACACCGCAACAGAAACTTGATGTTGTAGCGCAATTAACAGCGAAAGCTCCTACTGCAATGATCGGTGATGGTATAAATGATGCGCCTGCATTGGCAAAGGCTACCATTGGTATCTCTTTAAGTGAAGCTTCACAAGTAGCCATGCAAACTGCTGACGTGGTATTAATGAATCATGGCTTAAAAAATCTTCCTACATCACTCGGTTTAGGTAAGCATACATTCATTACAATTAAGCAAAATCTTTTCTGGGCTTTTGCATACAATATTGTTGCAATTCCCGTAGCAGCGTTTGGATTATTATCACCAGCAATAGCAGCACTGGTGATGGGTTTGAGTGATGTGGTACTTGCAGTAAATTCTGTAAGATTGTTTGTTAAGAAAGTTATCTGAACTGTGATTTAAATAATTTAATGACAGACTATGATTGTTTCCCAGGTCATAGTCTATCATTAAATCAGTTAAATCATAGTTCAGACAAAAGGCTGGTAGCAAATTTCACGTTATTTTCGGTTAACAATGTCGTCATCTATTCATTCCATATTGAAGCAATACTGGGGTTATAATTCTTTCAGGCCATTGCAGGAAAAAATTATCAATGCCGTATTGAATGGAAAAGATGTGCTGGCGCTCTTACCAACTGGTGGTGGAAAATCTGTTTGCTTTCAGGTGCCGGCGATGATGACAGATGGTTTATGTTTAGTGGTAAGTCCGCTCATTGCTTTGATGAAGGACCAGGTTGAACATCTTCACAAAAAAAGTATTACCGCTTTTGCCATTTACTCCGGCATGAGCAGGAAAGAAGTTATTCATACACTTAAAACGGCATCAGGCAGTAATTGTAAGTTCCTGTATGTATCGCCGGAAAGGTTGGAAACAAAATTGTTTCTTGAATATTTACCTGCATTAAATGTTAGCCTGGTTGCGGTTGATGAAGCACATTGCATCTCTCAATGGGGATATGATTTTCGTCCTACTTACCTGCGCATTGCAGCCCTTCGTGAACAACTACCGAAAATACCAGTGCTGGCGCTAACAGCATCGGCAACACCTATTGTGCAAATAGATATTTGCGAGAAACTGCAGTTTAAAGCTCCTATAATTTTCAGGCAATCATTTGAAAGACCCAACCTCTCGTATAGCGTCTTCCGTGCCGATTCAAAAATCAGTAAACTGGTGGAAGTACTCACCAACGTTCCGGGCAGCAGCATTGTTTATTGTAAAAGCAGGAAAAGAACCAAGGAAATTGCAGAGCAATTACAGACATATAATATCAACGCAGATTTTTATCATGCAGGACTTTTATCTGAGGAAAGAAATCAAAAGCAGGAAAACTGGATCAATGATAAAACCAGAACAATTGTAAGTACCAATGCTTTTGGAATGGGCATTGATAAGCCAGGTGTTAGAACCGTTATCCATTTTGATTCACCTGATTGCCTGGAAAATTATTACCAGGAAGCTGGCCGCGCGGGAAGGGATGGCAAAAAATCATATGCAGTTCTATTATACCAGGATAAGGACCTGGAAGAATTAAGACAGCAGGTAATTCTTCGTTTTCCACCACTGAAAGATATACGGTTCGTTTACCAGGCAATTGTCAACTACCTTCAGATACCAAATGGGATGGGTGCCGGTAATTATTACGACTTTCCGCTTGCAGACTTTCTTCATAAATTTCAGCTGGCATCACATCTGGTAATAAACACTTTAAAAGCTTTGGAACATGAAAATCACATTGCTTTTAATGAACAGATTTTTCTTTCTTCAAGATTAATATTTACCTGCAACAAAGAAGTTCTTTATGAATTTGAGGCTTCCCATCCTACTCTTGAACCTGTTATAAAAGTATTGTTGCGATCTTATGAAGGAATTTATGACCAGGAAGTCAACATCAATGAAAAATCATTGGCTTACCTGTTAAAAATGGATGTAAAAGAAGTTATTCAATACCTGCAGCAACTACATTCATTCAGCATATTATCATACACTTTACAAAAAGATACCCCACAATTATTTTTTATTCAAAACAGGGTAAAGGCTGAGGATCTTCATATTAACATGCGTCAGTATAACGAACGCAGGCAACATTACAAAAAGCGTGTTGAATCAATGATTGATTATACACACAGCCTGGTATGCAGGAGTCAGCTTACCGGTAATTATTTTGGTGATGATGATATGAAGGCTTGTGGAATTTGCGATAACTGTTTAAAAAAACAAAAGTTGGTGATCTCTGCTGATGAATTTTGCATTATAGAAATGCGTATCCTTTCATCTATTGATCAGCCTGTTCATGCACGTGATCTTATTCAAAATTTAAATAGTATTAAGAAGGAAAAGCTGTGGAAAGTGATTGAATTTCTACAGGCAGAAAAGAAGATTGAAGTGAATGAATCGGGGATGGTAAAGAAGTTTGGTCAGTAATAGGTTCGACCTGTGAGGTTTCCAAAACCTCACAGGTCGAACTTGCTTTATAATCAATACCTTCTCCTGCTCCTTCCACCTAGGCCAAGGGCTCCCAACAAACTTCGTGTAATAATGCTTGCAGCTGTTCTTCCAACCTGTTTAACTACAGAGTTATCAAGTACCTGCTCAAGAGTTGATTTTTCTCGTTTTTTTGATGCAGACGTTGATGATGTTGATGATGAAGATCTTTCAGCTGCTTCTGCTAGTTTATCATTTAATATTTCGTATGCACTTTCGCTGTCGATGATTTGATTGTATTTAGTTACAAGCTTTGATTGAGACGTTAAAGTATCAATCTCTATATCACTCAAAACATCCATTCGGCTGCGGGGCGTACATAGTAGCACATGGGCCAGGGGCGTAGGAATACCTTTCTCATTAAGGAAAGTAACCATTGCTTCACCGATACCCATTTGTGTAATCAGCTCATTTGTTTTATAAAATTTTGAATCAGGATAATTTTCAGCCGTTTGTTTGATGACCTTTCTGTCTGCCGCTGTAAAAGCGCGTAAAGCATGCTGAATTTTCATTCCTAGTTGTCCTAAAACACCATCAGGAATGTCCATAGGATTTTGTGTGATGAAGAATATTCCTATACCCTTTGACCGGATTAATTTTATGATTGTTTCTATCTGCTGAAGCAGGGCGGTGCTTGCCTCCTGAAAAACAAGATGGGCTTCATCTATAAACAAAACAAGCTTTGGTTTATCCAGGTCACCTTCTTCGGGACTGCTTGCATATAATTCGGCGAGTAGCTGCAACATAAAAGTGGAGAATAGCTTTGGCCGGTCCTGCAGATCGGTCACACGTAATATACTGATTACTCCCCTGCCATCGTTACTGATGCGCATGAGGTCATCTACTTCAAAACTTTTCTCTCCAAAAAATACGTCCGCGCCTTGCTGCTGCAGTTCTACTACCTTACGCAGAATCGTTCCTGTTGATGTAGTTGATATTTTTCCATAATTTTTTTCCAGTTCCGCTTTTCCCTCATCGGAAACAAATTGAAGAACCTTTATAAAATCTTTTAGGTCCAGCAATGGAAGCTTATTATCATCGCAGTATTTAAATATCATAGCTACCAGGCCTCCCTGTGTATCGTTAAGTCCTAAGATCTTACTAAGCAATACCGGTCCGAATTCACTAACGGTAGCCCTTAGCCGAACTCCTTTTTGCTGGCTGAGCGTCATGAGTTCTACAGGAAATGAGGAAGGCTTGAATTCCATCCCGATTTTTTTATAACGTTCGGTGATTTTTTCATTGATTTCACCAGGTTCTGCTATACCACTACAATCTCCTTTGATGTCCATCAATAATACCGGAACACTGGCATCGCTGAGGCATTCGCTGATCAATTGTAAAGTTTTTGTTTTACCCGTACCGGTAGCACCTGCTATCAAACCATGACGGTTCATCATTTTTAAGGGCAACAGAATATTAGCGCCGGTTATTGCTTCTCCTTCAAGTATAGCTACGCCTATTATCGGAGCCTCGCCCTTAAATGAGTAACCGTCTTTAATAGTTTGAATAAATTTTTCGTTGTCGGGCATGGTTGTGATTAAGCGGGAAAGTTACAGGATTGAGGGGAAATAACAAACAGGGTGGTTAAACGCTGTTTTTTCGAAATCACTTTGTTAATTTGAATTTCTGTTTAAATGAATTAATATGTATAAAGATCCTTTACTACCTAATAACATATACCACATATATAACCGGGGTAATAACAAGGAAACAATTTTTAAAGCATCTAAAAAATTACGATCATTTTTTATACCTGTGGAAAAAGCATGTAAACCCCATTGCTGATAGTCTTGTATATAGCTTGCAACCTAATCATTTTCATTTTTTAGTACGTACTAAAGAAGTAGATGAAGATGATGATAAACAGTCTAAAAAAATTCAACAATCATTCTCTAATTTTTTCAATGCTTACTCTAAAAGTATTAATAATGCTTACAACCGAACTGGCAGCTTACTTCAGGAAAGATTTGGCAGAAAGTTGATTGATACTGAAGATTATTTCACTCAAATTATCTGGTATATTCATTCCAATTCACAGAAACATGGCATTATTAAAGATTTCAGAGATTATCCCTATTGTTCGTACAAATCAATTTTATCTAAGAAGCCAACCCTTTTACTTAGGGAGGAGGTTTTAGAATGGTTTGGTAACCGGGAAGTGTACATAACATTCCATGAAGGAAATCAAAATCTTTCTGTTGATTACTTAAAAGATATTGAGTTCTAAATAAGGTCAACCTGTGAGGTTTCTAAAAACCTCACAGGTTTGGAATGAGGTCTCTTTACTTCTTTTATGATTAACAAACAGCTTTTTTTGATATGTAATTGAAACGTAAAAAATTAATGAGAACCCTCATTCAAAACCTGTGAGGTTTTTAGAAACCTCACAGGTTGACTTTAATCATCCTCCCTCTCCAACATCAAAATAGAACTCTGCGGCACTATTAGATATCTTTCACCAGAATGCATTACCTCTGTAGCGCCACTCGATAGAAATATAGCTAGGTCGCCTACCCTGGCTTGTAAGGGTATATACTTAACTTTATCATCTTCATTTTTCCAGGGCTCATCTTCTCCAGGTATAGGAATAGCATACCCCGGGCCGGCTTTCATTACATAACCCTGGTGCACTTTTTCCTTTTCCTGAACACCAGGGGGAAGATACAATCCACTTCCGGTACGCTCATCCGGTTTTACCGGCCTGATTAACACACGATCTCCAATTATAATCAGCTTCTTTAACTTATTTTCTAATGTTACTTTCAATGCCATATTAATCTCTTATAACTCAAAATTAAGAAATGCATACCTGACAGTTGAAAAAATAGTTGTGTTCCTTTAAAGACATTATATACGGGTACTTTAACAAAATCTTATTCAATATTGATATACAAGCTGAATGTTTTAACTTTATTTTGAAATAAATAACTAATCATGGAAGGAACAAAAGGAAAAATTTTATTATGTGAGGATGATACCAATTTAGGCTCAGTATTAAAGAATTATCTGGAGTTGAACGATTATGATGTAGTGCTTGAAAGAGATGGCCGGTTAGGATTGGCAGCTTTTCAAAGAGAAAAATTCGACTTATGCCTGCTGGATGTAATGATGCCAAATATGGATGGCTTTACTGTTGCCGAAGAAATCCGTGATGTTGATCCTGATATACCCTTATTCTTTCTGAGTGCTAAAACAATGAAAGAAGATATTATCCAGGGTTATAAATTGGGTGCTGATGATTACATAACAAAACCTTTCGACAGCGAAGTGCTGTTACTAAAGATAAAGGCTATACTAAAACGCAATGAAGAACAGAATCGCGAAAGCACCAATTTAGAATATGATCTAAGCACGTATCATTTTAATCCCAAACTTAGAGAATTAAGTCATAGTGGCCAGACCCAAACTTTGTCTCCTAAAGAAAACGAATTATTAAAGATGCTATCGGAACATAAAAACGATCTGCTGCCACGTGAACAGGCTTTAAAGAAAATATGGGGAAGCGATACTTATTTCAACGGACGCAGTATGGATGTGTATATTGCCAAACTTCGCAAGTATTTAAGAGATGATTCTAACATTGAAATTGTGAACATTCACGGAAATGGATTCAGGTTGGTAGTACCCGCTACAGTTTAATCATATATAATAAATTTAGAAAAAAGGCTTACAGTTAAATACTGTAAGCCCTTTCTCTAAAACAAAAATTGTGTCCCATCTTTTGTAAACGGCTTCTTACCCAGATGTTCATACGCTTTGGCAGTTACTTCTCTTCCCCTGGGAGTACGCATCATAAAACCTTCCTGAATTAAAAACGGTTCGTATACTTCTTCCAGCGTGCCGGTTTCTTCGCCTACGGCGGTGGCGATAGTTGTTATACCTACCGGACCTCCTTTAAATTTTTCAATAATCGTTAAAAGAATCCTGTTATCCATTTCATCCAGCCCATGCTCATCAACATTTAATGCCTTTAGAGCATATTGAGTAATACCCAGGTCAACAACACCATTTCCAAGAACCTGTGCAAAATCCCTGACTCTTCGAAGCAATCCATTGGCAATACGTGGTGTACCACGGCTCCGCCTGGAGATTTCATGAGAGGCATCTGAGGTAATGGTGGTATTAAGAATAGCAGCAGCCCTGATGATGATTTTTTGCAGCGTTGCTGCATCATAATATTCCAATCTTGATTTAATGCCAAAACGTGACAATAATGGTGCAGTAAGCAATCCGCTTCTTGTAGTAGCTCCTACTAAAGTAAAAGGTTCGATGTTAATCTGAATGCTTCTTGCGTTAGGACCCGTATCAATCATTATATCAATACGGAAATCTTCCATTGCAGCATATAAATATTCTTCCACAACATTGCTTAACCGGTGGATCTCATCTATAAATAAAACATCATGCTTTTCCAGGTTGGTTAACAGACCGGCAAGGTCTCCGGGCTTTTCAATTACAGGCCCGGAGGTTTCACGGATCTTAACACCCAATTCATTGGCAACAATACGTGATAGCGTGGTTTTACCCAGTCCTGGCGGGCCGTGAAAGAGGATATGATCCAAAGCCTCACTGCGAAGCTTGGCAGCTTTAATAAATATCTTTAAATTCTCTATTATCTGAGCCTGTCCGGAAAACTCCTCAATGATAGCCGGGCGGATATTATTTTCAAATTCTTTCTCCGCAGGTGTCAATACATCCTTACCGGTATTTAAATTAGTGTTGGACATCAGGTAAAATTAAGAATTTGTATTGAGAGTTTTGAACCCTTTCCAAAGCATTATTAATAACTGCTATCAGCATACCCTTTTTTAAAAGCCGCTTTTCAAGCCTTCGGTGTTAATGCCAGGAAGAAACAATATTTTCCAAAATGTATATCCGCACTTCTTTTGTCAAAAAATTGATTTGTATATACAAATAAATGTATAGCTTTATATTTTAAATTATGAAAGCAAGTAACAGCCGGTATTCCAAATGTGTATATTTTTCTTCCAATGCTTTAGCAAGGAAGATTGAAAAACTTGCAACTAATTCCTGGAAAAGTGTAGCGCTGTCTCCCAGTCATGCTTACTTGTTAATGATGGTTCTTGATGAACCCGGCATTCAACCAGGTGCACTGGTAAAGGGATTATTGCTCACTGCTTCCACAATAACCAGGTTATTGGATAAACTGGAAACAAAAAAACTTGTAAAGCGCACTGCTGAAGGTAAAACTATAAATGTATTCCCAACATCTAAAGCGCGTAGCTTGCAACCTCAGTTAAAAAAATGCAGTGATGATTTTTTCGAAAATTATTGCAGTATACTTGGCAAAGATAACAGCGAGAAATTAACTCAGGAATTGAATAAGATAACTGATAAATTAATGGTTAATGATTAATGGTTAACGGGTAGCTGTTGTATTCAGAAGAAATGTATGATGTAAAACTTAAAAAACAGCTACTAACCGTTAATCATTAATCATTAACAATTATATATTTATAAAAAAATTACTCAATGCTTGACAAAAATTTAAAGATCGGAATTCTCGGTTCGGGAGCAGTTGGCCGGGTAATGGCAAGCGCCTTTTTAAATGAAGGCCATGAAGTTATGCTAGGCACACGTAATACCTCCAAAGAAGAAGTAGTAAAATGGAAGAATGATCATGCAGCCGGTAAAACAGGAAAATTTGCTGAAGCTGCGTCCTTTGGTGATGTGTTGGTATTATGTGTTGAAGGTGATGTTGTTGAAGAAGTTATCAAACAATCCGGCGCTGAAAATCTTACCAGCAAGGTAGTGATAGATACTACCAATCCTATCGCTAAAGAAGCTCCTGTGAACGGTGTATTAAAATATTTCACCGCTCCCAATGAATCTTTGATGGAACGGATCCAGCAGTTATTGCCTGAAGCATATGTAGTGAAAGCTTTTAACAGTGTTGGCAATGCAGCCATGTACAAGCCTGATTATGGCGGCATTAAACCTACGATGTTTATATGCGGCAACAACGACGACGCAAAGAAAACAGTAACAGCAATACTCGATGTATTTGGTTGGGAAACCGAAGACATGGGTAAAGCTGAAGCAGCCAGAGCTATAGAACCTTTGTGCATGCTTTGGTGCATACCAGGCTTTGTTAAGAACCAATGGACTCATGCGTTCAAATTATTAAAGACCCCGCAATAAAATTGTATACTTCGTTATCAATTATAAGATGCAAAAAAATAATTTATAAAATGGAAGAGTTAACCAAGATAAATAAGCTGATAGATAAAAGATATGAGCTGGAAGGGATTGATTATGAAAATTATAAAAGTTTGGTGACCGATTTGCTGGCGGCAAATAAAGTAACAGGTCCTGTGCAATCTGAAGCGCTGGTCGCATATACTAAACTCAACATTTATCGTATGCATCGGATTGAAAAAACTATACAGATCTTACCTGAAGTGAAAACTATTGTTGAAAGCATAACGACTTCTCAAAAATGGCTGGTGCTTACTGAAGGCTGGTGTGGCGATGCGGCTCAGATAATTCCGGTATTGAATGCCATGGCGGTTTTAAATAATAACATACAACTATTATTTCTTTTGAGAGATGAAAACCCTGATCTCATGGATAAATACCTTAGCAATGGTGTAAGCAGAAGCATTCCAAAACTTATTATTTATAACACCTCAGATAATATAGAATTGTTTAATTGGGGACCAAGACCTGCCGAAGTGCAAATGAAGTTTAATAAAATGAAACAGGAGGGATTGCTGTATGATGATATTAAAGAAGCCATTCACAGTTGGTATGCAAAGGATCATACGTTTTCAACACAAAGGGAAATAAGCAGTTTGCTGGCCAGCCTTAACGTTTAATAATTGCTTTAAGTTTTATAGCTGAAATTAATTACCGTTTGAATTCTTAATTTTACTTCTATGACTTACGAAGAATTCAACTCATCTTTAACATCAGGAATACCACCTGAAAACATATCTGTTTACCTGAAAGCTTTATGGTACGATGGAAAAAATGACTGGAATAAATCTCATGAAATAGCTCAGGATATTAATGATAAAGATGGATCATGGCTTCATGCTTACCTGCACCGGAAAGAAGGAGACACCGGCAACGCAGGCTATTGGTACCGGCGAGCAGGTAAACCAATGCCGGCTTATTCTTTAGACCAGGAATGGAAGGAAATGGTGAAGAACTTTTTGTAGATGGAGGGTTCGACCTGTGAGGTTTCCAAAAACCTCACAGGTTTAAAATGAAGGCAGTCTCCTCTCCCAAGACCTACCGTTAGGGACACAAGTTTTATTAATTTGAACAGAGGGCCACAAAGACAATAAGGACTACAATGAAAATTCTTCATGTTACTTTGTGGCATTTTTTATTTTTGCGCAAAAACTTGTGTCCTAACGGTAGCCCTCAAGACCTGTGAGGTTTTTAGAAACCTCACAGGTCGAATTCTTTTTTAGTCATACCTCACACCTTGCTAATATACCGGTTCATCTGAAGTATCAAATCCGGATCGGGACAATTACTCATATACTTTTCTTTTTCAGAGAACTTACAAACACCGGGATAATCTCCCTCATTTACTCCGATATCGAATATGATTTGAAAATGTAGGTGTGGCGGCCAGTGCCCGTTCTCATGAGGTTCGCCGAAATGTGCTATTTCTTCTCCCCTTATTATGTATTGACCTTCACGCAACATGCCGATATCCCGAAGGCTTATATGTCCGTATAAAGTATAGAAAGGAAAGCCATCGAGTTGATGAAGCAGGATCATAGTAGCACCATAATCTCCGAAATGATCATTAAACGCGAAGCCATGAACCATACCACCAACAGGTGCAAAAACAGCAGTCCCTGCTGGTCCCCAGATATCTGTTCCTAAATGCAATCGCCTGGGCTCATCCCATGTATTAGCAGCATCAAACACACGGCTCCGGCTGTAAACAGTGCGGTGTTCCCCGTATCCGCCAATACCCAGGTTACAATGTTCTTTCCTGATTTTATTATTTATATATGCCGAGAAAAGTAAAGTGCTTTCAATAATATCGCTGGTTAGTTCTGTGTTCTTTTCTGTAAAATCCAGCTGCAGTAATTTGTCTTTCTTCTGATTAAAACTTATTACAGGAAAAAAAGATGCCTGATTTCTTGTAAAGATATTCCTTGATTCACTGTTCATTTAAATTTTTATAGTGTACATAAGCAATTTTCAAATTATGATATGTCAAGTTTATAGCTGCCCCTGTATTCTCTTTTAACAAATTGATTTGCCGGCTCAAAATTGCTGATTTTCATGTTTGCCCCATCCCATAGTAATTTTTTTCGTCCGGGATAAACAAGCTGGCCTTTAGCATTTTTTTCAGAATAGTTGTAACTGCGAACTGCCAGGTTACCCATCAGCACCGTTTCTGTAAGCGGGCCGGCAATATCAAATGAAGAACTGGTATATGTTCCATAACCTTTTTTGCAAGCCTTCACCCACTGCTGCTGGTGTGCTTCAGAACCCCCTTCAACAAAAGGAAATTTCGACTTTGGCAATTTCGTTTCTTTCATCTTTTTTGTTGGTAATAATGTTGCGCCTCTTCCAAAAAGTCCGGCCATCAATTTGCCTTTGCTACCTTCGAAGATAATGCCTCCATCTGATTCACCCATTGGTTCATCCGGCAATAGTTCTTCCGGCCTTTCCGGTTTGATGCCGCCATCATACCAGATTATTTTTACTTCAGACATGCTTCCTCTGGCAGGAAACCTGATATGTGTTTTGCAAGAAGGAGGATAACTATCGGTATACACTGCTTCCTGGAAAAATCCGGTATAAACTGAGCCTACACTGCATTCAACTGATACAGGATATCCCAATTTTAAAGCACGAAAAGGAACATCAAGAAAATGACAACCCATATCTCCGAGTGAACCGGTACCAAAATTTACCCAGCCCCTCCATGTTGCAGGGAGGTAAGCAGGATTAAAATCCCGGTAAGGAGCAGTGCCAAGCCATAACTCCCAATCAACTTCAGCCGGAATATCAAATTTACCTGTTGGTGTTGGGATTCCCTGCGGCCATACAGGACGATTGGTCCATACATGAACTGTATGTACCTGCCCGATAATCCCATCCTGTATCCAGGTTTCAACCAGGCGTGTATCATTACCACTACTTCCCTGGTTACCCATTTGCGTAACCACCTTATATTTTTTGGCTGCCTGTGTTAAAATTCTTGCTTCATAAATATCATGGGTAAGTGGCTTTTCACAATATACATGTTTACCCAGTTGCATGGCCGACAATGCTATAGGAGCATGCATATGGTCTGGCGTAGTAACGATTACTGCATCTATATTCCTAGCTTCTTTATTTAAAAGATCACGGTAATCTTTGTAGTAAGGGGCCTGCGGCCACTGCTTCCTGGCTTTTACAGCCATCCGGTCATCAACATCGCAGAGGGCAACTATATTATCTGAGCCTTTATTAAAAGCATAAGGAAGATTTACTTCGGCTTTCCCTCCAACACCAATGCCGGCAATATTAAGTTTATCACTAGGAGGAATATATCCTCTTCCTAAAACATGTCTGGGCACTATATAAAATCCTGTGGTGAGCAGCGCAGAATTCTTTAAAAATTCCCGCCGGCTGTTCTTAGATTGTTGATTTCTCATATGATTAGCAATAACCTCTAATATAAGATTTTTCTATAGTACCTGTTATATTATTAGTACACATTTTTGATTCCGTATTAACGATATACATTAATGCATCTGGCTGCCTATCATTCCATTTTAATAAACTCCAATAATCCGCTTAACTTTGATGGTGAATATTTAAATGGAGCTAATAAAAAAATAGATAATGAAAAGTATTTTATCAATATTATTTATAATGATGGGATGTAGTGCTACTATATTTGCACAGATGTCATCACCGGTAAGAGTGAAAGCAGGGGAAGATCTTTATGAAAAGCTCGCCAAGGAAATTTATTTATATCCTGCTTTTAATAAAGGAATAATTTTATTCAAAGATGGTAAAATGAGCCAGGCAAATTTTAACTATAATATGCTAAATGGCGAGATGCAGTTTATAGATGCAAAAGGCGATACGCTTTCATTGGCAAATGAGTTAACTATTAAGTATGTTACCATAGCAGAAGATTCGTTCTTTTACGGTGATGGTTATCTTCGGTTGATTGCTGAAAATGAGTCAGCAAAAATTGCTAAGAAACAAGTGATCAAAGTAATTGACAAACAGAAGATCGGGGCTTATGACCAGCCTTCTTCTGCAGGGTCCGTTACTTCTTACAGCTCTATATCTAACGAACTTAGAAATTATAAACTTGATACCAGGCAGGATGTAATACTTGCCAAACAAACAAGCTTTTATATTGGAGATAAATACAACAATTTTTTTAAGGCTACTAAAAAAAATGTGCTGAAAAATTTTCCTAAGAAACAACAGGAATTAAATGAGCACTTTAAAAATAACAATGTGGATTTTGATAAAGAAGAAGACCTTACCAGGTTGATTGCAGTTTTAAAAAATTAGCGGCGCCAAAAATCTTTATCACTTATTTTTTGTAAGGCTAGTAATATGATCAAACATGGTTCTGAAACAATTCCATTGAGTGTTATTGTCTGTGGTAGCTACGCTACCTGCCGGTGTATAGAAGCCCGTTAAAAAATTTCCAGGGGATGTCCACACTGTTTCCATTACACCTGCATACCTGGTTTTCAGCGGACTCTTAGCTTGCTTACGCAATCCAATCATTTGATTTACCTGGGAAACAGCTATTTCTGGCTTTCGCCATGCGCAGGTAATTACACGTAGCCCTTTATTAGCAAAATAATCAGCAGTTTTTGAAAGACCATCATAGTGCCAGTCGCATACCACAACTTTTTTTGGAATCAAATTCACAGCATTGTGGGTATAATTCATGCTGGCTTCCCACATACCCAGGCCGGTGGTTCTTGCATCTATAAGCCTGTCTCCCCAGATCCAGAGTTCCTTTTTCTTTTGTACAAGGTGGTTATACAGTGTAGTTACTTCACCAGCAAACAGCGTTGCTTTATCTTTGCCTGCACATCTGGGACATTGATCGTCACCAATAATAAATACTTCATCAAGTCCTGCATGAAAAGCATCCGTTTCAAAAACATTGCAGATCTCATCAATCAGTTCAAACACCACTTTATGTACATCAGGATGTAAAGGGCAATAGCTTTTGCAGTAAAGACTGTCTGCATTGGGCCATTGATAATTTTCAGGTATTTGTATGCGTGGTGTTTCATCAAACTGCGGATACACCTGCAGTAACTTTCCAAGATGGTTTGCCCATGACTGGTGCCCCAGTAAATTTATCTGGGGGATAACGCGAATGTTATTTTGCCTGCATGCCTTTACAATAGTCTTAACCTGTTCAGTTGATAATGCGCCACTATCAATTAATTCAGGATGGCTCTGATACTGATACTTATAATCAACTCTTAAAATAAGTGTATTAACATTACGGGGAGCAAGCTCCTGATTGATGAATACAATGAAAGAATCAAGTCCGGTAACTGAAGGTAAAGCAATTGCAAAACCACGTACAAGCAGCAATTTATCAATCGGCTTTTGCGCATTGAGATTAAAAGCAAACAATAATAAGGCATTTAGGAAAAGTATAAAAGGTTTTGTTTTCACAATACTTTGCTTTATTTTAAAAATCAGGCTATTAAGGTAATGATGATATTTGAATCATCCATATATTAATGGGATTCATCTTCTGATGGCTGACTGCTGATAGCGTTCTATAGAAAATGTAAGGTTAACACAACATTACTTCTTTTTCCAGTTATCCTCCATGTTTTTATAAGATTTTTTAGAAACCGTTGATTTGCTTTTGGGTTTGGAAGTGCCCTTTTTCTTTTTAGCGTTGATATTATTTATCAAGGAATTTTTTACACCCAGTTTGTTTGTTTTACCCGAAGATTTTTTTGCGGCTTTTGTAGGAGCAACTTTCTTTGCTGCTTTTTTAGGAGCAGCTTTTTTTGCGGCTGATTTCTTTACGACTTTTTTAGGCGCCGCTTTCTTAGTTGTTGCCATAATTAATTTTCAATTAATGACATCAATGATTGTGCCTCTGTTTATTTCTTTTATTTCATCTTTCAAAAAGATCCAGGTGATTACATAGTGTAATTATTCAGGTTGTTTTCTGAAATCAGCTAGTTGAATAAATAATTCTTTTTCTTTAGCAGAAAGATGTTTTGGTGTTTTAATCACAAGTCTTACAAAAGCATCACCATACGTTTTAGGGTTTTCATAAGAAGGCATACCCATACCTTTTAGCCGGAATGTTTTGTCGCTGTCAGTTCCTGCAGGTATGTTCATTTGTATGGTTTTGTCCATAGTTTGAACCGGCACCTTTCCACCTAACACCGCAGTATAAAGATCAAGGTCACTATCAAAATAAAGATCATCTTCTTTTATCTTAAAGCGTGGGTGTTCAGCAATCGAAAATGATATCAGCAAATCGCCATTTTCACCGCCATTTACTCCTTCACCGCCTTTGCCTTTCATTCTAAGCACCTGTCCGTTTTTGAGACCGGGTTTTAATTTAAAATTGATCTTTTGGCCATTTAAAGAAATTTGTTTGTTACCTCCATGATAAGCTTCTTCCAGTGATATTTCCATTTCGGCACGAAAGTCTTCACCGTTATAAACACGTTTCTGCCTTGTTCTTGAGCCCGAGCCTGCACTATGCCTTTCTCCAAATATCGATTCAAAAAAATCAGAAAAATCAGCGCCATCATTCACAAAATCTCCCTGATTAAAATTCCTGCCATATTGCTGACCGGTATTGCCCCCTTTGTTCTGATCAAAATTGCCGGGGTCATCACCGTGCTGCTGGTAGTACTTCCAGTTCTCTCCTAACTCATCATATTTTTTTTTCTTTTCAGGATCAGAAAGCACTTCATTTGCTTCATTGATCTCTTTAAATTTTTCTTCCGCTTTTTTATCGCCGGGATTTTTATCGGGATGATATTTTACAGCTAATTTGCGAAAAGCTTTTTTAATGTCAGCAGCTGAAGCAGTTTTCTCCAGTCCTAAAATTTTATAATAATCTTTGTAATCCATATTGAGCATCTATTTAGCTATCAGCTTTCAGCCATCAACTTTCAGCATAGTAAAAAATTCATGTTACTAAAAGAGGATGACGGAACGCACTATTGAAATTACAATTAAGTTTTGAGTATAAATATTTAAGTAGCTGATAGCTGACGGCTGATAGCTGATAGCTAAATCACCATATTAATCATTTTATTTTTTACATAGATGATTTTTTTTGGCTGTTTACCTTCCAGCCATTTTTGCACAGTCTCATTTGCCAGTACAATTTCCTCTACTTCTTTCTGTGAGGCAATTAACGAAATGCCAATTGAAGTCCTCACCTTTCCATTAACAGATACCGGGTACTCTTTAGTGGTTTCTACAAGATATTTTTCTTCAAACAGCGGGTATAAGGCATCCAGTATGCTTTCTTCATTACCTAACAGGTGCCACAATTCTTCGCTGATATGAGGCGCATACGGCGTTAGTAAAATCAATACTTTTTCAAGCACTTCCTTTTTATAACATTTCAGTTCGCCCAATTCATTTACACAAACCATAAAAGCACTCACAGCGGTATTGAAAGAAAATTTTTCTGTGTCTTCTTCTATTTTTTTTATGGTACGATGCAATACTTTTAATTCTGTATTTGTAGCTTTATCATCATTCCATACTTTACCTTTCAGTTCATCATAGAACAGGCGCCACAGTTTACGAAGGAAGCGGTGTACACCTTCGATGCCCTTGGTATCCCAAGGCTTGCTCATCTCTACCGGTCCTAAAAACATTTCGTACATGCGAAAAGTATCGGCGCCATACTTATCCACCAAAATATCAGGATTCACCGTATTGAGCTTTGTCTTACTCATCTTTTCAACTTCCACTCCACAAACATATTTGCTATCTTCCAAAATAAATTGTGCATTCGCATAATCCGGCCTGTTTATCTTAAAAGCTTCAGTATCTAACAATAAGCCATCAACGATGTTTACATCTACATGTAACGGATTTGTATCGTACTGATCTTTCAAGCCATAAGAAACATACTGGTTGGTTCCTTTAATACGGTAAACAAACCGCGATGAACCCTGTATCATTCCCTGGTTCAGCAATTTTTTAAAAGGCTCTTCATGGCCAATCAACTGCAGGTCGAATAAAATTTTAGTCCAGAGCCTGCTATATAATAAATGGCCTACGGCATGTTCGGTTCCACCAATATAAAGATCTACCTGCTGCCAGTAATCAGACACTTTGCGACTGCAAAATTCTTTATTATTGTACGGGTCCATATAACGGAGGAAGTACCAGCTGCTACCTGCATATCCGGGCATGGTGCTGGTTTCCCTTCTGCCGCCATCGGGCAGGTTAACCCAATCTGTAATGTTTGCTAACGGTCCTTCACCTTCAGGGCCGGGTCCGTATTTATCTACATAAGGTAATTCAAGTGGTAAATCTTTTTCATCCAATGGATATGCAATGCCATCTTTCCATATTATAGGAAAAGGTTCACCCCAGTAACGCTGGCGGCTGAAGCCTGCATCGCGCATACGGTAGTTAACGTGCCGTTTGCCAATGCCCAATTTTTCTAATGCAGCTATGGCTGTTTCCGTAGCATCCTTCATCACCATCCCATTAATGAAACCGGAATTTTCCAGTATAGCTTCTTTGGTAGGATTGGCCTCTTCTCCGTTATAATAACTTCCTATGATATTAGTGATGGGTAAATTGAAATGAGTGGCAAAATTATAATCTCGCTGATCGCCGCAGGGTACGCCCATAATTGCACCGGTTCCATAACCTGCCAGTACGTACTCTGCAATCCAGACAGGAATCTCTCTTTTATTAAAAGGATTTATAGCGTAAGCGCCGGTGAAACATCCGGTGATTTGTTTCACTTCAGACATACGTTCCCGTTCACTGCGGCTTTTCACGTAAGTAAGGTAATTATTAATAGCCTGCTGCTGATCCGGTGTGGTAATTTGTGAAACCAGGTTATGCTCTGGAGCAATCACCATAAAGTCAACACCAAAGATGGTATCAGGCCGTGTAGTATAAACTTTAAGTTTATCACCTGCATTTTTAATGTCGAATACAATTTCGCTTCCCTGGCTTTTGCCTATCCAGTTGCGCTGTTGTTCTTTTAATGATTCTGTAAACTCAACCTGATCCAGGCCTTCCAATAATCTATCTGCATATTCAGTGATGCGCAGGTACCACTGACGCATTCTTTTTTTTATAACCGGGTGTGCACCACGTTCACTAACACCATTAACCACTTCATCGTTAGCTAAAACGGTTCCTAAAGCTTCACACCAGTTAACTTCACCAAAAGATGAAAATGCCAGCCTGTAGTTCATCAATATTTCCTGCTGTTGTTTTTCATCAAAAGCTTTCCATCCTTCGCCTGAAAATTTAATACCTGCATTTCGCTTACCAATAGAACTATTACCTTCCTCTTCGAATATAGAGATCAACTCTTCTATGCTTCTTGCTTTGCGTTCATCCCGGTCGTACCATGAATTAAATATTTTTAAAAATATCCATTGCGTCCATCTATAATAAGAGGGGTCACTGGTTCTTACCTCCCGGCTCCAATCATAGCAAAAACCAATATTGTTAAGCTGGCTTCTAAAAGTTTCAATATTTTTCTCTGTTGTAACTGCCGGATGCTGACCTGTTTCAATAGCATATTGTTCAGCAGGCAATCCAAAACTATCATAACCCATAGGGTGCAATACATTAAAACCTTTTAAACGTTTATAACGGCTGTAGATATCACTGGCTATATAACCCAGCGGATGGCCTACGTGCAGTCCTGCTCCGCTCGGATAAGGAAACATATCAAGCACATAGTATTTGGGCTTATCTGATTCGTTGCTCACTTTATAAGCATTCATCTCCAGCCACTTCTGTTGCCATTTTTGTTCTATACTTCTGAAATTATATTCCATGCCTGCTTTTGATTTCTTTAATGTTTACCATCTATATACACAGCCTTTGCTTAGTTTTTATTAAAAGCATTAATACTGTTTCAACAGAATAATTATAATCTGTTAAGTTGACTCTTCACTAACTACTACAGCAATTAATGCTGACAAAAATTGCTAAAGAAGACTTAAAATTGCCGGTTAAGATCCAGCTTACGCCTAAAGCTCTGAAATAATTATGTCATGCAATCGTTAAGAGGAGGACAAAAATACGCATTCGACCCATAATTCCATTATTTTTGCCCGTTCCAACTAGCTTCTAACGCTAAATATATCCATACATGACGGAAATCGGAAAAGGTTCAGCCAAACGCTCGCAACCATCATATTTCATGGCAATCCTGGGAGTTTCCCTTGTGTTGTTCATCCTGGGAATATTAGGCTGGATTGTTATCAATGCTAATAAATTAGGTGATTACTTTAAAGAGAATGTAGAGTTAAGGGTTTACCTGAGAGAAAATATTTCATCGAAAGACAGTGCTGCATTAGTTCAGTATATTGCTGCTAAGCCGTATGTGAAGAACTACCGGTATGTAACCAAAGAAATGGCTAAACAGAAATTTATTGCCGATGGTAATGAGGACTGGAAAAATGTTCTGGAAGATAATCCTTTACAGGCAAGCATTGACTTTAACCTAAAAAACCAGTATGTTGATATTGACAGTTTATCTGCTATTCAGAAAGACCTGGAACAGAATATCGCTGTAAGTGATGTACAATATCCCAAATCTCTTATTAATAACCTGAACACGAACTTGCGAAAAGTAAGTTTAATTTTACTGGGCATCGCCGTTGTTCTATGTGTGGTAGTAATTGTTCTGATTGATAATACTATTAAACTGGCTATGTTCAGCAACCGCTTCCTGATTAAAACTATGCAAATGGTTGGCGCCACCAGGTGGTTTATCGCTAAGCCAATGGATTACCGTGCTATCATCAATGGAGCTATCAGTGGTGTTATTGCACTGGCAGGCATTTTGGCATTGGTATTTTCGGCGGAAAACCTGCTACCTGAATTAAAAGCAATGAGAGATACTTTATGGCTCGGCTTGTTAGCAGCCGGTATTATTATTCTGGGAATATTAATTTCATTGTTCAGTACCCATAGAAGTGTTATAAAATATCTTAAAATGAAATTAGACGATCTTTATTAGCAGCATCAACTTTGCGGCTAACGCTTAAAACATAGTTGAACATATTATTATTTATATTGCGCGACAAATCACAAAAAATGATTGAAAAAAAAACAATTACCAAGAGTCCTGTAATGGCAAATACAGTTACTAACAAACCTGTATCCGCGAATCCACCAATTGGTCATCCCGATAAGAATCCCTTATTTCACAAGGAAAATTATTTGCTAATGCTTGCCGGAGTCATTATTATTGTAATTGGGATGATGGTAATGAGCGGCGGTAAGAGCAATGACCCTAAAGTGTTTGATCAGAAAGAAGTATACAGCACCACACGCATCACGATAGCTCCTATTCTGATTGTAATTGGATTGGGTCTCGAAGTATTTGCCATTTTCAAAAAATCCAAATCCAGTTGATTATTACATAATGTTCACTATTATAGCGATGTTCAGCATCGCTTTTTTAATATCACTAACCTCCAATATCCAAATAACCAACTAACCCTTTTATGAATATTTTTGAAGCCATTATCATTGCCATTGTTGAAGGTATCACCGAATTTCTACCCATATCCTCTACTGGGCACATGATCATTACCAGTTCACTATTGCATATTGAAAAAGATGAGTTCACAAAATTATTTGAAGTAGCTATACAATTGGGAGCTATACTGGCAGTAGTGGTATTGTACTGGAAGAAATTTTTCGATTTCAAAAGCTGGCATTTTTATTTAAAACTGATTGTTGCTGTAATTCCTGCATTACTGCTGGGCTTTTTATTTTCAGATAATATTGATCAGTTGCTTGAAAGTCCTACCACTGTTGCAGTAACCTTGTTAGTTGGTGGTATCATCTTATTATTTATAGATAAAGTATTCACCACCCATACAATTGATAAAGAAGAAGACATTTCTTACTTCCGAGCATTTATTATTGGTGTATGGCAATGTATTGCTATGATTCCCGGAGTCAGCAGAAGTGCCTCTACTATTATCGGGGGTATGCAACAGAAATTAACCCGTAAGCTCGCTGCTGAATTTTCCTTTTTTTTGGCGGTGCCTACTATGTGCGCTGCCACAGGCTATAAACTTTTAAAAGGTTATAAGATTATTCATGCAGAGCAGATCAAACTGTTATTAATTGGCAATTTAGTTGCTTTTATTGTAGCAATGATCGCCATTAAGTTTTTCATTGAATACCTCCAAAAGCACGGGTTTAAATTATTTGGTTATTACCGCATCATAGCAGGGATTATTTTATTGGTATTAATTTACCAGGGAGTAATACAGTAGCTGTCAGCTGATTGTTAGAGTTCTCGAATATTCAATGATAGCCACAAACATATGGAGGCACTAAGGAGCACAAAGAAAACAGGCTTTGTGCTCCTTAGTGCCTCCATATGTTTGTGGCTGTTAAAACATTCGGATTAGGGATTATTAAAAAGTTTCTGTAGTTTTCTGCTCCCATAGGCACTGATAATTTTTGACAGCCGACAGTTAAAATAAATTCCTAACATGCAGACTTATTCCAAAAAAGTTATTAATGGCTGGGCGATGTACGATTGGGCTAACTCAGTGTACAATCTGGTAATTACATCTACCATATTTCCTGCTTATTATGCGGCAATTACAGATGATAAAAACGCCGGTACTGTTGATCATGTCAGGTTCATGGGAAGAACATTCGAAAGCAGCTCATTATATAATTATGTTCTGGCATTGGGATTCCTGATCGTAGCAATCATGTCGCCAATTTTGTCTTCTATAGCTGATTACAAAGGCAACAAAAAAATCTTTCTTCGTTTTTTCTGTACCATGGGAAGCCTGGCCTGTGCCGGTTTATATTTCTTTAAAGACCTTGATACGCTTTATATCGGTATCATTTGTTCTATTATCGCATGCGTTGGTTTTTGGAGCAGCATCGTTTTTTATAATTCTTACCTTCCTGAAATTGCGCCACCCGAACAACGGGATGCAGTAAGCGCTAAAGGATTTTCTATGGGATATATCGGAAGTGTATTGATGCAGCTGATTTGTTTTGTATTTGTTTTTAAGCCGCAATGGTTTGGCATGCAAAACGATAGCACCCTTCCTTCACGTTTTTCATTCTTGCTGGTAGGCATCTGGTGGTTTGGCTTTGCACAGATCACTTTGTTTCGCTTACCAAAAGGAATGCCTGCAGCAAACAGGCCTGAATACAATGTTCTCTCAAATGGTTTTATTGAATTAAAAAAAGTAATCTCCGAATTAAAACATCAACCGCTCCTGAAAAGGTTTCTTCTTTCCTTTTTCTTTTATAACATGGGGGTACAAACAGTAATGCTGGTAGCAGCGCTTTTTGGAAGTAAAGAACTTAATCTTCCAACAGTTAAGCTCATCATTACAATTCTAATTATACAGATAGTGGCGATTATTGGCGCCTGGACAATGGCTAAATTATCTGCTACATTCGGAAATATAAAAACTTTGATTGTGGTAGTTCTAATATGGGTCGGCGTTTGCATCGGCGCCTATTATATTTCTACTCTTCATGAACAACAGGTTAATGTTGAAATGTATTTTTATATACTTGCAGCAATTGTCGGATTGGTCATGGGAGGCATTCAATCACTGAGCCGTTCTACTTATTCAAAGCTGATGCCCGTAACAAAGGACACCACTTCTTATTTTAGTTTTTTTGACGTTACAGAAAAAATCGCCATTGTAATTGGTATGTTCAGCTTTGGATTGATTACAGAGCTCACACATTCAATGAAGAATTCAATATTAGCCCTAACCCTGTTTTTTTTAACCGGATTATTGTTGCTCTTTTACACATTGGCAAAAGAGAAACAACTAAGAAAATTTTCTATTTCTTTATGAATCTTTACTCAGTTAATACAGGCTATTTTAAACTGGATGGCGGCGCGATGTTTGGTGTTGTGCCTAAAAGTATATGGAGTAAATCAAATGCCGCCGATGAAAATAATCTTTGTTCCTGGGCAATGCGCTGTTTACTGATTGAAGATGGTAACCGCCTGATACTTATTGATAATGGGATGGGTGATAAACAGGATGCAAAATTTTTTAGCCATTATTATCTTCATGGCAATGACAACCTGGATCGTTCTTTAGCAAAATATGGATTTTACCGCGATGATATTACCGACGTACTATTAACACATCTTCACTTTGATCATTGCGGTGGAAGTATTACAAGACAAGGTGATCAATTAGTTCCAGCTTTTAAAAATGCAGTATTCCTGAGCAACGAGGATCATTGGAAATGGGCTACAGAACCTAACGACAGGGAAAAGGCTTCCTTCCTGAAAGAAAATATAATACCTATAAAAGAAAGCGGTCAGTTAAAAATGATTGAAACCCAAGAAGGAGTTTCATTCGGCAATGATATCACTATACGTTTTGCATTTGGTCATACCGATGCTATGATGCTGCCACAGATAAGCTATAAAGGAAAACAAATTGTTTTCATGGCAGATCTGTTGCCGTCTATCGGGCATATTCCTATTCCTTATATTATGGCCTATGATACCAGGCCGCTGGTGTCAATGAAAGAGAAAAAAGATTTTTTGCAGGAAGCTGTTACCAACGATTATTTGTTGTTCTTTGAGCATGATCCAATAAACGAATGCTGCACTTTACAGGAAACGGAAAAAGGTATCCGCCACAAAGATTTATTTCGACTGGAAGATGTTAATTAATGATACTGGCGATTAACTTATTTGGAAGTGATCAAGGAACTTAATGGATAACGCAGGTTACGACAATCCATCATATCAACTTTAATGCTGCCGACACTTATCGGACTTTCAACGCGTAGTGGAATATGATTGCCATCATCACTAACCCAAACAGTCAACTTTTCTCCCCCTTCAAAGACAGTACCTTTAACGAGCAGGGGCTTGAATTTAATGGCATTAAATTTCCCTTTTTTGGTTCTGACAGTTTCCTTACCCAGGTAACGGATATATAAGTTTAATACTTCATTTCCAAGGTACATTGAAAAAGGGATTTTGTCATCAACCTTGTATTTACTAAAATCTATATTACGTGCGTAATAAATCGAACTGATTACGTCCTGTATGCAATTAGGCACTGGGATTGTTCCTTCCGTACTTATAGCAGTATTAGTTGTTTGATTAAAGGTTACGTTTTCATATTTTTTATATCCTCCCTCATAAATATTCCTGATAAATTTCAAGGGCTGTAAGGTGGCAGTATCTATAAATGACTCATATTTATCACGAACTTTAAAAAAGCTGTCATAAAAATTAAAGGTTTTACCATCTGCAGTTATATGATAAACAGGTTTATTATTCATACGTTCCAGGTTTACATTAAAGACTGCTTCTCCTGCAGCTACATAAAACCCGAGCGTATAGAAAACCTTAAAGGTTATCATTTCGCCAGATACAAATGTCTTATTACGAAGGCCGCAGAAATCATCGCCTGCATTAAGATGTGAGGAAAGTAACAATAAAAGCAGGATACTCAAAAGTGCATGCCTCATTTATTTTTAAATATTTTTATTCTAAAAATTAATATACTTCCAAGCAAGGAAGGAATAACAAGGTTTATAAACCATATTCCTACGGATGCTGTAATAATTCCAAGGTTATTCATACTAAATAATCCAAACAACTCCAGGCCTACTTTACCCCTTATCCCAATTTCTGCTAATGCAATTGTTGGTACTACAGCTAAAATTAAAAATACTACGCTAATGAGCCAAAAAGCCTGCCATAATGTTACCTCCACCTGCATGAGTTGGATCATTAATATGTATTGAACGACAAATACGCAATACCGGAAAAATGACAAACTTAATACCCGTAACAAAATACCAAAGCTAAGTTCTTCCAAAATTTCAATATGGGTTACCAACTTATAAAAGGCGGGTATTTTATCTATAAGTTTAATCAGCCAGCTTAACCGAAAGTATACTATCAATCCCAATCCTGCAACTACAGCTATTATATTTAAGATAACTTTTATCCATAATCCATGTTGTCCTGCTTCTTTAATGGCTGTGGCAGAACCTGAAGTATTTAACAGAAAAATCAATCCTCCGCAACCAGCGATCAGGGTAATAAGAAACTGACTTATACTTCCTACAAGAGTTAAAGAAACCCCTCTTATACGGTTTCCTTCATGAAGGTATAAAACACGCCCTCCATATTCACCTATCCTGTTTGGAGTGTTTATTGCAAATGCTACACCAGCAACAGTTGCTTTGAAAGCTTTCCACCATCCAATATCTTCCAGTCCCTTAAGCAGCAACTGCCATTTCCTTGCTTCCACTCCCCAGTTAACCAGCATTAAAAATAAGACAACCCAAAACATCCAGCTTTGTTGTCCTTCCAATGCATATTTTATTTTTGCCACAGATAAGTCAAGGTCAGGCTGATTTTTAATTTGATGATAGATAGAAAAAGATAACCAAACAAACAATACCGGTCCGAGGAAGTAATTGAAAAAGATTTTGATATTTTTGTTCAAACGCAGCATTTGCTCGTTCAAAAATACTTTCTCTTTGCAAAAGGCTTCAAAAATAATTTTAGGAATTGATCCGGGTACCCTTGTTATGGGTTATGGAATTATTGAGGTCAGGGATAACAAGATTATGTTACTGGAGATGAATGTGTTAAAACTCAATCCAAAGAAAGATGCTTATGAAAGATTGGAAATGATTCATAACCGTGTTGTAGAGCTTATAAAAAAATTTAAACCCACCACCTTTGCAATTGAAGCTCCTTTTTTTGGAAAGAATGTTCAAAGCATGCTTAAGTTAGGAAGAGCTCAGGGTGTGGCTATCGCTGCAGCTATGCAGGCAGGCATCCCCGTTACAGAATATTCTCCAAAAAAAGTAAAGCAATCCATTACAGGAAATGGAAATGCAGATAAAGAACAGGTATGGAAAATGTTACAGCGCCTTACCGTAACTAATGAAAAACTCAAAGGTTTTGATGCGTCCGATGCTTTAGCGGTAGCTGTATGCCATTACTTTCAAACCAGTACAACTATCATTGCAGGCTCCGCTAAAATTAAGGGATGGAATGATTTTCTTTCAAAAAATCCCGGAAGAATTGTATGATTTCAGTGTCGTGTTATACTGTGAAATTATCAGCTATCAGCTATCAGGAGAACAATGCTGGCATTCTCCTGATAGCTGATAGCAAATACATGAATGTGTAGTAACCACTACTTTACTTCAATCTGTTTTTTATCTTATCTTGTATTTCAACAAATTCTTCTTTTGACAGGACAAGTTTAGGGCGATTAAAATTCATATCATCGGCTGACTTAATAGGAATTAAATGCACATGCGCATGAGGAACCTCAAGGCCTATAACCGAGATGCCACAACGGTTACAGTCGAAAGCATTTTCAATTGATCGGGCGATTGGTTTTGCAAAGACCAGTAGATCACTTAGATAGTCATCAGAAAGATCAAAAATTTTATCTGTTTCCACCTTAGGCACTACGAGGGTATGGCCTCTAACCAATGGCATAATATCAAGAAATGCAAAAAACTTTTCGTTCTCTGCTATTTTGTAGGAAGGTATTTGTCCTGAAATAATCTTTGAGAAAATAGTCATGGATAGAATTTTGTTCAGCATGCAACTTTTGCTATCAGCCGTCAGCAGATCAGTGCCCGCTATGTGTTTGCCTCATACCTCATACCTTTACAATGTAATATTCTCTACTTTAAATTTTATTTTACCATTAGGGGCCACCACTTCGGCTACTTCTCCGACATGTTTTCCAAATAACCCTTTACCGATTGGTGATGTAACAGAAATTTTGCCTACCTTAAGGTCAGCTTCTTTTTCTCCTACCAACTGGTAGGTTACTGATTTTTTTGTAGCCATATTTGTTATAGTTACCCTGGATAACAAGCTTACTTTGCTGATGTCTATATCCTTAGGATCCAGTATGCGTACATTGGAAAGTACTCCTTCCATCTGTTGAATTTTTGCTTCCAGCATTCCCTGGGCTTCTTTTGCTGCATCATATTCTGCATTTTCTTTCAAATCTCCTTTTTCCCTTGCTTCGGCAATTGCCCTGGATGCAGCCGGACGTTCAACTGATTTCATTCGATGCAGATCAATCTTCATTTGCTCAAAGGCTTCTTTAGAAACGTAATTGTAATCACTCATAGACCCTCCTTTTATTTTGTCAAAGGTTCAGTTACCTTTGGGTAGTAGAAAAAAAATACAACGCCTCAGATAATACTAAAGCGTTGCATATATGCAAATATAAATAATATTTATAAACCGTAAAAGATTAATACATGTGATGAGAGGGCTATCAGCTATCAGCCGAAACTATTAGCAGTTATCTCTTTCATTATTATTAATACCCTGACTTAATTCTCTATGGATAAAGATTTGTATTTTGATATAGTGTCAGATGAATGGGCCGGTGGCCTGTACCGACTTATTACGGAATCTAAAGTAAGCTTCTATTATCATCACAGTTTGTCTGACCTTGAAGACGATAATAATAAAACTACTGTTTCAGAAACCAACTATCCCACTTTTGCAGCATTCTGGAAACAATTTACAACGAACAATCGCTGGTTTACTTTTCACCCGTTATACATTCATCCCGAACAAAGAAAGTTTATTAAAGAAGAACTTGGTAAAGTAAACTGGAAACTGATTGCTGATGAAAAATGGCGGGATATGTACCAGCGCCAATGGAACAAAGTGTTGAATAATCCAGTGGAGTATTATAAACCTTTTAGGCCTTAGATGGTTTGAGTTTTTTTTAACCACTTAAATCTTCAGCTTCTCCAGGATCACCTTTGCCATTTTATAAAACGCTTCATGAGTGTAGCCGGCTATATGAGGTGTTATAATAACATTAGGCTGAGCAAGCAACCAATCAAGCTGCTCTTTTTCAGCCGCTGTATAGGTTTCCAGCTTTTCATTCTCTAACACATCCAATCCTGCACCAATAATTTTCCCATTTTCCAAAGCCCTGATAACAGCAGCAGTATCATGAACCTTTCCCCTGCATGCATTAAAAAAATATGGCTTATGTTGAAGGCCATTAAAAAAATCATCATTGGCCATATGAAAAGTTTCCTCTGTGAGCGGTACATGAAAACTTATCACATCTGCATAACGTTGTATCTGTTCCAGGTTTACTTCTTTAATGTTCCTGCGACCAAAATCAAAAACATATTTATCATACGCAAGAACAGTAACATCAAAAGAGGCGAGCAGTTTTGCAAATGCACGGCCTGCATTTCCAAAGCCAATAATGCCAACTGATTTACCAGTGAGTTCTGTTCCCCTGTTAGCCTCGCGTATCCACTTACCTTCTTTAATTTCTGCGTGGCTGGTGGAGATTTTATTCATCAGGTTTAGCAGCATTCCTAATACATGTTCAGCAACCGCATTACGGTTACCCTCCGGACTGCTGACACAGGTAATGCCCTTAGTTTCCGCATAGGGAACATCAATCAATTCCATACCACTTCCTAATCGCCCGATCCATTTTAATTGCGGAGCCCTGTCTAAAATATTTTTATCTATCTTAAGCCTGGTGGTTACTATCAATCCATCCATATCAACAACGGCATGCTGCAACTCATCATACGTAATCTGCGGTGAATAAACCACTTCATACCCTTTACTTGTTAGTTCTTCCTGCAGGTACCCATGCACCTTGGCAGTGATAATAGCTTTTTTTGGCATGTTTTATTATAAACTTATTTCATTAAAAGGTGAATTTAAATCATTTTAAAAGTCAGGGCAGCAAATTCATGGATACTTAATTGCTCCGCCCGCCTGGAAAAAATTTCTTCCTGTAATATTTCCGCTGTAAACAAACTTTTTACTCCATTGCGTAACATCTTTCGCCGTTGGTTAAACGCTGTTTTCACCAATACAAAAAAAGCTCTTTCACTTTTCATCTCAGGCCTTTGCAGCAAAAGTTTCAAACGAATGACTGCACTCTTAACATTAGGCGGCGGATTAAAACAATTCTCATGTACTTCGAAAAGATATTCTACTTCAAAAAATGCCTGAACCAATACACTCAACACACCGTAAACTTTGTTACCTTCCTTCGATGCAACCCGCTGCGCTACTTCTTTTTGAAACATACCAATCATACATTCCACCTCATCTTTCCAATCCAATACTTTAAAAAGAATCTGCGTTGAAATATTATAAGGAAAGTTACCGACGATAGTGAATTTGGAATCAAATGGCTTTTCAATATCCAAAAAACTTTTGTGAACGATTTTATTATCAATTCCGGGGTATTTTTTTAGCAGGTACTGTACCTTTTCAGCATCCAGTTCTACTGCTTTTAAATTTATATTCTTTATCTCCAGCAAGTATTTGGTCAGCGCTCCGCCACCCGGACCAACCTCAATCAGATTTTGAAATGCATCCTGCTGCAGTGCAGCCACAATTTTCTGACATATACCTTCATCAATCAAAAAATGCTGACCTAATGATTTTTTTAACGTATACATGTACTGCAAAAATACTGTTTAGAAACAAGCAGCAACTTTTTTTCAGAACTGATACTTACGTATTATTAATATATGTAAAGCTCTGTTAAATTTTAAACCTTAAACCTTAAATTTTAAACTTGCTTCTTGCTTCTTGGCTGCTGTTAACAGAAATCGTAATTTTAATTTTTTACTTAATATTATAAACAATGAATCAGCCTGTAGTTGATTATCCAAATCCTGTTATAGGTATCTCCTGCGGGGATCTGAATGGAATTGGCATAGAATTAATTATTAAAACCATCTCTGATCAACGTATACTGGAGTTATGTACCCCTATAGTTTTTGCATCAAATAAAGTAATTAACTTCTATAAGAAATCGGTACCTGAAAACAATTTCAGCTTTCAGAGTATTAAAGACGTTACCAGGGTTATTGCACGCCAGGTTAATATATTTAATTGCTGGGAAGAAGATGTTGCTATCTTCCCTGGTCAGTTAACAGAACTCGCAGGAAAGTATGCGGTTAAATCATTAATAGCCGCTACCACTGCTTTAAAAGAAAAGAAGATACACGGTCTTGTTACTGCGCCCATTCATAAAAAAAATGTTCAGTCTGAAGAATTTAACTTTACGGGTCATACTCCATTCTTAAAACACTTTTTTGAGTCTAAAGATGTGTTGATGCTGATGATTGCAGAAAATATGAAAGTAGGATTGGTTACAGAGCATATACCTGTTAGTGAAGTAGCAGCACATATTACTTTTGATGCTATCTACTCAAAGCTCAGCATCATGAAAGACTGCCTGGTAAAAGACTTTGGCATATCAAAACCTAAAATAGCAGTATTAAGTCTGAACCCTCATGCTGGTGATGAAGGGTTAATTGGTAAAGAAGAAGATGAGATTATTAAACCATGCATCAGGGAGTTCAAAGAAAACAATAATGTAGTTGTGATGGGTCCTTACAGTTCAGACGCTTTCTTCGCCAGGGGACAATATGAAAATTTTGATGCTGTATTGGCTATGTATCACGACCAGGGCCTGATACCATTTAAATCATTGGCAATCGGGGAAGGCGCTAACTACACCGCCGGGTTACCGGTAGTGCGTACCTCACCTGACCATGGAACCGCTTTTGATATTGCCGGAACAAATAAGGCAGATGCATCTTCCTTTATCAATTCTATTTTTAAATGTATAGATATTTACAGAAGCAGGGTTGAGTATGCTGAAAATCATAAGAATCCTCTCAAGAAAATTACGGCTGAAATTATGGCTAATGTTGAGGATGAGAGTATACAGGAGTGAGGTATGAGGTGTGAGTTTAAAACCCCGTAGGGGTGATATGATTGTAGTAACGAAATAATGTTTGAAGAAAACCCCGAAGGGGTGACATGATTGTTCTTGTTAAGACTCTCTATGTCACCCTTTCAGGGTTCGCGTTTTGTGTTAATCATTTACTATAATCATGACAGCCCTTCGGGGTTTTGAATTATATTGCATTCCCTCATACCTCATACCTATTTAAACACCGCATCAGCTACGCCCTTATTAATGATGTAACTACTATAAGTGATCTCTAAGCTTCCTTTATTGGTTTTTAAAGCGTCGTTAGCTTTGGTTTTATCGCTTCCATCATCATAATCAAAGGTTACACCTTTGGGAAGTTTATACTCCTTGGTATTGAAAGTAAAAATAGCTTTATCAGGTAAAGCGTACGAAGCATATTTTCCATATTGCATGGCCAGTTCATAAGTTCCATTTTCACGGGTTGTTGTTCTGGCTTTTAAAATAAGCAACCGGCCTTCATCAATATATAAAGTTGAAAGTACAATATCTGAATTCTCATCCATTGGTAATAACTTTATCACTTTAACACCAATTCCATCTATCTTTTCATTACCTGCAGGTATAGCTGTGAATCTTTTGTTGGCCATCAGGTTGTTTAAGCTCATGCTTACAGCACCTTTTGGAACAAGGGATATACCTTTCTGATTTTTAATTTTTACCTTATCGGGATTTTTAAAATAAATAGTAACATCAGCCATGGGTACTTTCAAAAAAGACACATTTGTTTTCATAGTACCCGCTGCTTCATAATCCCTGACCTGTTCAATTTTTGACTTTACTTTTTCAACCAAAGCCAATGCATCCTGCGCATTAGTGAGCGATAAAAAGAAAAATAAAAAAATAGTAATAACTGCAATTTCTTTCATACAACATTTCATTTACGATAAAATATCTTTCTTACGGAAAACAACAACCGCAGAACCGACAAACAAAAAAATATAACCGAGTAATACACTTAAACTTCTCATGATGGCAGGGAAATTCTCAATGGAACCTGCAATAGCCTCCCCCTCCCCATTCGATTTAGAATAAAAAAATCCTTTCCAGGCCAGCATGTGAGAGGTGAATAGCCATGGCTTTACTGTTTTATCATAAATAGGTATCTGCATTTCTGATAATATAGTAAAAACAATCACTATGCTGATGGTAGAAACAATCGGCCCGATAGAATTATCTGCAAATATCGACAATAGAAACGCCAGAGCCGCTACCGTTGTCAGCGCAACAGCCGCATAAGCAAAAGCAGCAATATAACGCCATAGAATATCATTTCGCTGTATCTGCTCTACTACATCATTCCTCGTTATGATCATATCATTCGTTCCAAAAAGAAAAATACTAACAAGTAAAGAAAGCAGTGCCATCCAAACCAGCAACATTACAGTATAAATAACACAGGCTGCAAATTTAGTAAGCATGAACTGTGTGCGGCTAACCGGCCGCGTTAGTAGCAACCGTAAAGTACCCATGTTTGCTTCGCCTGCAATGGAATCTCCCGCAACCAATGCCACCAGCAAAGGCACGTGTATCAGCAATAAATTTAAAATAATAAAACAGACAAGGTATCCGTTTAACACTACTTCATAAGGGATTTCAATGGAATCTTTCATACCTCCCATTAAAAATTCCAGATAAGATACACCATCGGCTTTCAACGCTACCTGCACAATGCCCACCATTGCTGCAATAGCTGCGAAGCTGATATAAGTGCGCGGTCTTCTGAATATTTTTAATAATTCAATCCGTAAAAGTGCCAACATGTTGTTTACCTGCAGTTATATCTAAAAAATAATTTTCAAGCGAATTAATCGGCTGCAGGCTTAATATACCTATTCCTGCATATACAAGATCACGATTTAATTCAGGGATACTTTCCTTATTCATTTGCAAAAGAATGTTCTCAATAGCAGGCTTGTTTAAAAATACTTTCCATTTACTGTTATTAATAAACTGCAACGCCGATGCAGTGTCCGTTGTTTCTAATGAAACCAGGGTTTTTGCCGGATCAACTAGTTCTTCAACCCTGCCTTCCACTATCTTTTTACCTTTATTAATAATAAGCATGCGGGTTGCAACCTGTTCTATTTCACTCAGCAAATGTGATGATACCATTACTGTTTTGTTCATGTGCCTGCTTAAATGTAAAATAAGGTTCCTCATATCGGCAATACCCTGGGGATCTAAACCGTTGGTAGGCTCATCCAGTATAACCAGTTGCGGATCATGAACCAGCGCAATAGCGATACCCAAACGCTGCTTCATTCCCTGAGAATATGTTTTAGCCTTACTATGTGCACGATCAGCCAGGCCAACTAATTCTAATTGTTCCATTAATCTTTTCCTTGAAGAATCAACGCCATTCATTTTTGCAAATAAATTCAGGTTCTCATAGCCGGAAAGATATTTGTAAAGATCGGGTCGCTCGATAATGGCGCCTACCTGGCGTAAAACCTCCTTTCGGTGACTTCTTAAATTTAATCCAAACATCTCAATTTCACCATCAGTTGGTTCAATCAATGTCAGCAACATTCTTATAGTAGTAGACTTACCTGCGCCATTCTGCCCGAGGAAGCCATAGACATCCGACTGGTTCACGGTAAAAGACAGTGTATCCACTGCCTTTACATCTTTAAATTGTTTAGTTAAAGAAGAAACATTTATTATTCCCGACATGTGCAGAAATGCATTGATAAGACACCTCTTTTAACAGGTTATTCCGGTATTTGTTGTGTTAAGAGATATAAGAACGCAATTAGCTACCAGCAGTCAACTATTAGCAGGAATATTTACTGTATTAATTTCCTGATAGCTGACTGCTGATAGCCAATTAAATTATATAAAATTTTACGGTTAACATAATACCAGAACAGTTACCGCTTCTTAAAAATGATCAACTATAACTACCATACCAATTAATTGCATTGAGCCAAAAAATACATTGTAGAAGCCCTGCCCCAGGCCGGATATAAACTGGTTTCAGGTTTAAATGTATCGAACATTTTCAGCGCTTTTGTAAGCAGTTCTTTTGCAGGCGCTTTTCCACCACCAAATGCTTCAGGAGTATAAAATTTAGCCTGGCCTTCAAGGTAAACCGGGCGCGGATTTGTAGGATCTAAACTCTTGGCTTTAGTAATATTACTCGCAGAAGCTGCGCCATATTGCTGATAGCGTGACTGGGGATCTACCATCATGTGTGAAGAAGCGATCATACTTTTGATTACACAAATCTCCGAGTTTTCTTTTCCTGCTAATGCTTCTGCTTTTTTAATAAGTTCTTCACCTTTGTCAGCTATACCATCTGTCTTGCTTTTATCTTTTTCCATATAAGAGCTCATCACAGTACAATAACTTGCATAGTAATATGGAAGCCACTGGGTTTTTTCGGCGTCGCCAATTCTTTCAAATGTATTTGAAAGTTCTGCCAGGTTCCCTTTCACCATTGCAGAATCCAGCATGGCAATATTGCTTTCCATAGCTTTTGTATACTTTTCACTTTGAGCAAATATAACAGTTGATAAAACTGTAACGATTAATAATACGAGGATCTTTTTCATGTAATTTTTATTGAAATTTAAATTGGTTTTACAAATATGTAGTGTTAAGTAAAGTATGAAATGACGCAATTGCTATCAGCAGTCAGCTATCGGCTGTCAGGAGGATTACTTACTGGTATTAATTTCCTGATAGCTGACTGCTGATAGCAATCTTTTTACAATACATTGCACCTCCCTGTCTCTGCGTCCGTGGTTTAAATAAACACATTGAACAATTCGATTTATTATAAGTTCGAGTTGATCACATCTTCAGACCGGTCTACACCAAAGCTAAGAAAACATCCCAGGAATAAAAAGCGTTTAGACGGTGGCGTTACTGCTTCTTTAATCATACCATTATAAGAATAATTATACCCGTATACCTGCCTGCTTCCCAAAACATTGGTGACTGAAAAGACAAATACGGTAAATTGGCTTGCATTTTCTTTTCCCAGCTTAGGCAGATAGTTCACACTAAAACTAAGGCTGTTATAATTAATAGTTGTTCCCTGATCAAAAATCTTGTAAGAATTCGTAGGTGCATTATAACGAATGTTGTAATAAGGCCTGCCTGTTGCAAAAGTATAGGAACCATTGAATTGAGTCTTCAATGCAGTAACAAATTTTTTAACGACCAGTGAAGCAGTATGATGAGCGGCAAAATTAGGTTGTATTGCTGCGGGGTAGTTCAGGTAATCTCTTTTAGTATCCAGGCAAGAGTAAGAAAGCCAGTAATCAACATTCTTAAATGTTTTTCTATCACGCCAGAAAAGTTCAAATCCTTTGGCATCTCCATAGCCGTTATTATTCAGGCTATCCAGCGTATTTCTAACCGGAATAGTTTTTATAAGGTTATGATATTTTTTATAAAATATTTCTGCACGTAACGTATGCTCACGGGTCACTTTCTGGTAATTAACAATGTAATGGGTGGCCCTGGTGTATTGAAGTTGATTAAACCGGTAAGAACGAATAAAAAAATTATTATCCGGTTTCTGGTAAAATTCACCATAAGCGAGTGAAGCCCGGCCTACATCTCCAACTTTGTAAGCCAGCGAAATGCGGGGCACAATGTTAGCCTTATTTAAAAGCGTTGAATATTCTACCCGGGTACCTATTTTCGCTGCCAGATCATTGGTAACATAAATATCAACTTCTGTAAAGGCAGCTTTGAGATGATCGGCAGCATTAGTTTTCAGCTGGAACAGCGAATCACTGGTATAATTGCTTTTATCTTTATTGTAAATATATTCACCTCCTATCCTGTACATACTTAATCCTTTAAGCCTTCTTTCAAAAACCGCTTTAATTACTGCCAGATCAGCGTTTGCTTTGATGTCGAAGTTTTTTTGTGAAAAGGGATAATTGATGAAAGTTTGTTTGCTGTTTGCCTGATTCTGCACCTGATTATTTATCTTATCTGTATTAGTACTGTAAGATAAGCCCAGGTTCATCT
>JAABUK010002099.1_pt1 | contig 36526 bp, 41 predicted proteins | sample 5559141 | NCBI WGS metagenome assembly JAABUK01 (sample SAMN10711869, study PRJNA513367) | rock metagenome | isolation source: Antarctica rocks | place: Antarctica: Victoria Land, Pudding Butte nord | collected 2016-01-03
TTACAGTTTTCAGGGGTGGGTGCGACGTTCATGCTGGGCGCTATGCTTTCTGAGGCTTTCAAGATGATCCTGCTTCAGACCATGATGCAACGGACAGACCTTCAGATCAACCCTGTGAATGCTTTGTACTATGTCATGCCTGCGTCAACTGCATGCCTGCTGCCGTTTGTCTTGGTTCTTGAAGCACAGGATGTGTACGAAGCACTGCCAAATGTTTTGCCACAGTCTCCTGCTTTGATCGGCAGTGCCATAGCTGCTTGTTTGCTCAACATCATTGCTTTCTGGGTTGTCAGCAACACATCTGCACTGACCATGAAGCTGGCAGGTATTGTCAAAGACGCAGTCCTAATTATTGTATCTGCTACGCTTTTTGGCACACAGCTGACTTTGTTAGGTTTGTGTGGGTACGGTGTAGCCTTGACAGGCATAGGTTTTCACAACTATCAGAGTATAGTGCAAGCTCAACCTGAGTCTATTGATCCTAACAGTCAAGAGCCTTTGCTCAACAAAAGTCAAAGCAGCCCATTGTTGGCTTTGCACAAGGAGGTTAATGCATAGGTATGCGTAGGTTACACGAACTATTTTATCTGCAGTATCTAGATACAGATTCAAGGCCCTCGTTCTCTTATTGTACGTGCCTGCATGGCATTGCCCTGCAGTGTGTCCATATATTGAAACATATAACATTAACATTAACACATGTGTAACGCTTGGTCCAGTCTTTGAGCAATTGGGACCACGTAAAACCAATATGCCTATTTCACGCGTTGACTGCGGGACTGCCGGCAAATTACATAGCTCATACTGGCTCCGGTGGGTCCTGAATGGCACTCAAGTAAAACGCCAATCACCTCCTTCCGTGCAAGCTCGCATTGCGACACCATGATTCAGGCCCAAATAGGCTCCATGCAGACTAGCGTTTTCCATTTGCGGCAATGCAATAGCTGTACTACATCACGCATGCGTGCTGTCAAAGCCAGACGCGCCTTCAGCGTCAGTAACGCAGCGTCTACCTCAGCTAAGCAGACTGTCCAGGATGATCAAGTCGAGCTGGGCAAAACAGGTCTGCCGTGCTACCGCAGTCAGTACACGTTATCGGGACGTTCGTCCAACGTCGTCAGTTCGTGGTCTTTCTCACAGTCTCACGTAGGGCTTTGCATGCTCTGCAGGCATCAAGGTTAATTCGCTGGCTATTGGTGCATGGCAGTGGGGGGACAAGAGCTTTTGGGGCTATGACACATACGGTGGATATGGTGAAGATGAGATCAGGTCGAAATCAAACACATGTTCCTGTTGTCCAGTGGCTCATGTGTGTCATAGCTGCCTTTGCGTTTACACATAGATCAGCTCATCCGTGACCTCGTGCAGAAAAGCTTATCAAGGCATTGTAGACTCTGGACTGAACTTCGTGGACACAGCAGGTCAGCATGCTGCCACAACTTCAACACTGCATGCAAGTGTGCAACATGCTGCAAGCTGTTCATAACCACAACTGTACATGCATTCATAGCTGCATCCATTTATTCCATGCTCTAATGAGCTTCACACCTTTTACAGACTGTTCAAATGTGACTCCAGGCAGAGTCTTGTTATGGCCATTGTTTGCCTCTTACAGCTGTGAATTTTGCTTCTGCATTGCATACTTGGCCTGAAGCTGCATTGCAAGCAGATCTGCATCTAGCTTACAATCTACCTGCATCCCATATCTGCCTGTTGTGCAGCTCTTTGCAGTCCGTCTGTCTGTGGGTTGCATTCAAGCGTCACTTCGACGTCATCCCTCCTGCATCTCTTGCGTCAGCCAGGTCTGCATCATTGACATTCATCCATGAAGCAGCCACTGACAGCATCACATGTACAGTGCATTTCAGTGATATTGAAACACGGTGAATTCTCATGCAGAGGTGTATGGCTTTGGCAAATCTGAAAAGTATCTGGGTGACTTTCAGCAAAAGACAAACACCAGCGTCAAAGTTGCAACCAAGTTTGCACCTGTGCCCTGGAGGTTCACCTCAGATGCACCTGTCAAAGCCCTCAAAGGGAGTTACCTCACCCAATCTTCTTCTTCACTTAGGAATCTAAATCTCCCCTCCCCTGTTTTTCTCCTTCCCCTGAACTGTCTGCTGTTTTTGCATCCCAATATGCTAGCTCAGCTCTGACACACCTCCTGAAACGCTATGTTGCAGTCTGTATATATGCCACATTGGACTGAAATAACAGCATAGCTGTTGTTGCAGCAACGCCCATGATGTAGACTGAGAGTAGACTAAGAGTAGACTGAGAGTATGACATATAGTAGACAGAGAGTCGACTAACAGTTGACTTACAGTAGACTGACAGAATAAGTAGACTGACAGAAAAAGTAGACTGACAGTGGACTGAGAGTCGACTGACAGTAGGCAGATAGTAGACTGGATTTATGTACGAGCTCACTCGGGGTTGTTGGCTTATACTTCTTGCGCTGTGCAGGGCAGTCTTGACACACTCAGTCAAAAGAGCCAAATCCAGTGATCTATTGCACTGCGTGCAAGGCACTCTTGATACACCAAACCAGAAGAGTCATCAGTAATACTTCATTGACTGTGTGCATGGGAGTGTTGACACACTAGAACTCAAAGAGCTAAATCCAATGATCTATTGTACTGCGTGCAGGGCACTCTTGATACACAAAGTCAGAAGAGCTAACACCAATACTTCATTGACTGTGTGCAGGGCAGTCCAGGACCTGACACACTCAACCAAAAGAGCTAAACCCAGTAATCTGTTGTACTGCGTGCAGGGCACTCTGGCTTCATCAATTCTTATGAGCCAACACCAATATTTCATTGACTATGTGCATGGTAGTCTTGACCCCACCAACATTTAGTTGATGCGTGCATGGTAGTCTTGACCCACCTTTTTGGTGTTTTTTGTTTGCTTTTTTTGCCCCTCATCCTTCACACAATTAGTTGAATGTGCATATTAGTCTTGACAGACTGGATCAGAGAAGCTAGCACAAGTGCTGCATTGTTTCACATCATCTTCCACAGAACGAAATACTCAACGACTGCATCCGTGTGTGCATGCTAGACTGGACAGACTGAATCAGAGAAGCTAACACCAATGCTGCAGAGTTTCACATCATCTTATGCATAGAACAAAATACTCAATGACTGCGTTACTATGTTCAGGGCAGTCTTGACAGACTGAACCAGAAGAGCGTGGACTTGTACCAGATTCATTGGCCGGGTTTGCCTGTCCTCAACTCATGGGCAAATGATGCTTCAGTGTTTCACATCATTCTACCTGGAACAACATATGTAATGACTGTGCTACTGTGTTCAGGGCAGTCTTGACAGACTGAATCAGAAGAGTGTGGACTTGTATCAGATTCATTGGCCGGGTTTTCCGGTTCTCAACTCGTGGGCAAACGATGCTTTCTGCAAGGGTTTAATCAAGTGTCATCAACAAGGCTTGGCCAAAGCTGTTGGAGTGTCCAACTACAATGTCAACAGACTGCAGCGCGCCAATGGCATAATGAAGGTGAGGATCTGGTCCTTCTCTTCTTCCTTGCCCTTGCCCGCTGTGTCCTGTTCTCCTCTTCTTCATCATGTCAATACGCCGACGGTAAAATGAAGTTGCGGATCCGGTCCTTCTCTTCTTCTTTCCTGAACTGCATATTGTGTCCTGTTCTCATCGTCTTCATGTCAACAGAATGTGGCGCACCACCAACATCATGAAGGTGGGGTTTTGGTCGTTCTCTTCTTCTTCACACTCTTGCCTCTCATGTCCTGTTCTCCTCCTCTTCATCATGTCAACAGAATGCAGCGTGTCAACAACAACATGAAGGTGAAACTGCATTTCCTTCTGCTGTCTTGCTCCTGCCTGTTATCCTTGCTGCCCTGTGTTGACCCTTCTGTCCTCTTCTTCATCGGATCAACAGAGTGCAACACATCAACGGCATTGTAAAGGTGAGAGTGCATCCCTATCATTCTTCTTCCTTGCCTTCGCCTGTTGTCTCTGCCATCCTCTGCTGACTCCTGTTCCTCTTCTGCTTCGTGTCAACAGCCTGCGGCTCGCCCATGGCATCCTCTTCTTCATCATGCTGGCAAGCAGCCACAGTCCCAACACAATCTCTTGCATCAAACATGTGCAACACCATGTCATGTTTGAGTCTATATACCATGTAACTGTGCAATCTACAAATCACAAAGCAAAATTATTGAACGTGTAGATTTGAAACAAATGTGTATCTTTCCATTCAATATTTCAGGAGACTGGTAGATACACCTATACCATCTGAGCTAGGTAGGCCTGCTTTCATGCTCAATAGAGGCTTGTCCAGAGCGTGCCGACAAAGCTTGGCACAAACACCAAACATACTTCTGCAGTCTGACACAACCACAGCATCAATAGAACACAGCACACAAGCTGCATCAAGAAAGTGATTTCAGTATTTTCTTTCTGGTTTTGGGGGTTTTTTCTGGTTTTCCCTTCCTGTACTTTCACATCAGGCACAGCAAGCTGTGTGTAGTCAACACTGTGAACATTGGTATGGGGCTTGCAAATGCCAGGAGTCTAGCGTGCCAAATGTCAAAATGAAATGGCAGAACACATTGTCTCAGCTTGGTCCTGCATGCCATTTGCAGTGAGTGTGTTTACACCTACGCAGACTGTTCCTCTTCCTCCTTTTGCAGTCCTCCATTGTCTCCAGAAACATCTTGTGACTGCAATGCAGTCAGGACAGTAGCGCGCCTCTGGCCAGTCACCCGCCTGCAGTATTTCAGACTCTTGCTCTTCTTCTCCAAAGCATTCCTCTTCTTCCGTGTGCACAACAAAAGTTGCTAAATGTGATGCTTGGTATGCAGGACAGTGGCATGCCTCTGGCCAATGATCAGCCAGCAGTATGTCAGACTCTTGTTCTTCTTCTCCAAAGCATTCCTCTTCTTCCGTGTGTGAAAAGAAAGCTCTGACGCCTTTGCATGCAGGGCAGTGGCGTGACTCTGGCCAGTGACCAGCCTGCAGAATGTTTACACTCTTGCTTTTCTTCTTCAAGGCATTTCTCTTCTCTCATCTCCCAAAATAGTCGCTAAGTGTGATGCCTTTGCATGCAGGAAAGTGGCGTGCCTCTGGCCAGTCACCAGCCTGCAGCATGTCCACACACTTGTTCTTTCTCTTCAAGGCATTCCTCTTGTTCTGTCTTCGAAATTATTTGCTGAGTGTGATGCCTTTGTATGCAAGACAGTGGTGTGCCTCTGGCCAGTAACCAGTCTGCAGTATGTCTAGACTGTTGTTCTTCTTCTTCAAGGCATTCATCTTCTTCTGTCTGCAGAAAATGGTGGTAAGTGTGTATAATAAGCCAGCGGTATCCAAAGCCCTGTTTAGACACCTGTTCTTCTTCTCCACGTGCATTTCTCTTCTTCCATGTGCATAACAGTAATCGCCGAGTCTGATGTATTGCGTGCAGGACAGTGGCGTGCCTCTGGCCAGTGACCAGGTGCAGTTCAGCCTGCTGTACAGGAAGCATGAGAAGGAAGGCCTGCTGGCAAAAGCCAAGGAGCTAGGAGTGAGCGTCATTGCCTACTCTCCCCTTTCCCAAGGCCTGCTGACAGGTAAGCTCACTCCATCTGGGGCTGCCTTTCAATCTAAGGGTGTTCTTTGCTGGTATGTTTCACCCCGTCTAGCGTTGCCTTCCAATGTGAGGTAGCTCAAAGGCTGCCTACTCTCTCCTTTCCTAAGACCTGCTGACTGGTAAGCTGCCCTTTGCTTTCTCCTTTCACCTCATCGGGCTTTGCCTTTCAACCTGGGGATGCCCTTGCTGGCTCCCTCAACTCATCTGGCTTCTGCCTTTCAACCTGAGGTTGCGCAAAGGCTGTCTGTGTCAAGAGAGGCCCGCCAGCAAACGACCAAAAATGCTCAATACGTTGCTTTGACTATGCACAATGTGTGGTATGGCTACTGCACAATGTGTTGTATGGCTAATGCAAATGCACCAAGGGTGACAATCAGCATTGTCAGGAAATGTGTGGGATACCTTGTTGAGCCCTCTCCCCCTACTGCAAGTAGCAAAATGAGTGGCAATGTGCCTGGTAGACTAAGGACTGCTAGTTGCCGCCAGAAGAGGCTGACGAAGGTGCAGCTCTAGTTGGTTATTCTCAAGATCATAACAACAATATCAATAATAAGTACAGCGCTTTCCAGCTCATGATAAGCTAGGTCTGTGCGGCACAGAATTTTCAAGATATTATGGTTGAACAACCTTCGAACGCACCTTAGCAGCATCACAGCTGTGTTTAATCTGGACAATTTGTACTTAGATCTTGGCAGCAGGATTTGCCGGCAGTAAAGACAACACCTTTCATGCTAAGGTTCTTGAGTTCTTAGTGTTATGCTTTGCAAGCAAGCAAGCAGCTGGCAGCAACAATTTAGACAGACCAACAACCCCTCCTTTCCGTGTGAGACCAGCTGACATAGCTGCTGCTCGTGACTGCCCTGATGGAACTCCTCATCGTGGGCATGGTACCAAAACCTTCCCGCCAATCTTGATCACACCTTCCATGTTCAATACAAAAAATAGTTTAATTTTTTTAGCAATTGTAATGGGAGCCTCCTACAGCGGCAGCCCAGAGCTACCTTCCATGTCATGCTGTTGGTGTGGTGTATTGCAGGCAAGTACACAGCAGGCGGCAAGAAGCCTGGCGGGCCAAGAACTGCCATCTTCAGTGATGACAAACTGGAGAAGTTGCAACCTTTGGTGGGACTCATGAAAGACATTGGTTCTGGGCATGGCGGGAAGACTCCGGCACAAGTAGCAATCAACTGGGTCATGTGCAAAGGCGCGATCCCTATTGTTGGTGAGCTTTTCTGTGCTTGTGGTCGTCTTGTTGTCTGCTGCGGTGTCAGGTCATGTGCAAAGGCGCGATTCCTATTGTTGGTGAGGTGTTTTGGTGCTTGTGGGTTTCTTGTTGTCTGCTTTTTGCTGCTGTGTTTGCTCTTCGCTCTGTTGCGCTATACTGCACTGTCTTGCGCACGCTGTTGCATGTGCTGACTTATTTGAGAACTTGCCTGTCCTACCATGTGTTGTTATGTTTCTTAGGGAGGGATGGAGAGGGGGGGGGGGGTGGGCTCGACTTGACCTGTACACGCAGACAATTTCCTTCATTGGTAGACATGTCCCATTATGGCCACGATCATCAGGTCCATTGCCATTGTCATAACCATTGTTACTGTAGTGTGTATACGTGTATCATATGATATATTGTGATCATTGCTATGTCATTGGTTAAATGTGCATTGATTGTGCTGCAGGTTCTAAGAGCTATGAGCATGCACAGAGCGCCGCCAGTGCACTAGGGTGGCGGCTCAGCCCAGATCAGGTCTCTGCCCTAGATGCTGCAAGTGACAGCCTGCAGATTGCTGTTGGCCTGCCTTTTGAAAACTGGTGACACAGGAAATCTGTCTTGAACCTGCTGTACGCCAGCACTGCTTACAGTATCACGGCTGCTTCGTCAAAGTGACCCTCATTTCACCAAGTTGAATGTACAGGAACTTTCCGAGCTGCGCATGGTACAGTTATAGATTTTTTGTGCACATGTGCTGACCAATGACTTTTCCTGAATTGGGAAACTAGTCAAATGTGACATGCTTGAGACATGTGGGACTGAAAACATCCATTGGGAATCTTAACAGCACTGGAGGGAAAAGCAGGGCAGGTACAGGACCAATTTGTGAGCAAGGCAGTGGATCTAAATGACAGGGAGTAGACAGGGCTGCATACAGTATATGCTATGTTATTTCTGATTCTCGTCAGCATATTGTCTGTCATTGTATACATTCTTGACCATTGCATAAGTATTGAGCGTCACTGGTGTTGAGATAAGTGTGTGTTTGATTGTCTTCGAGCAAGGAATCGCATCTGATTGGCAGCTGCAAGGGTCACATGTGTGAACATTATGTAAGTTGTGACCCTTTGAACAGTGCTAAGTGCTCAAAGTTGTAACAGGTCATAGTACTTGCAGGGTAAACATTCCGAATTTCGGCATATCTACTCACATGTGGCTTGACTTCTTAAGCTTAAACCAGCAAAAGCATGATTGCTTTTATGCAATATCAAGTAAAACCTATTCGATCAAGCCGCACTCTGACCAAGCGCAAGGATCATTGACAGTAAAGAAACGTCACTTTCACTATGGTTTAACATACATGGCAAAACTGGTCATTGCAGCCGACCTTGCCTATCTGCAGGAACATGCAAAAAAGTGATTGTTCACCACTATCTGTGCACAGGACTTCATTTTCTCTTTTGCATAGCTGTCAGTTGTGACACTGTTTGCCTGATGTATGGCTCATTCTGAGCAAATGCTGCAAGAATGTCAATTGCAGGTGCTTCCTGTTTGGTTGCTTGATATTCAGCCTGTGTGGCGCTGTTGGTCGCATCAAGACACAGCACACGCGAAGCCAGCATAAGGTCAAAGCGACAGCATCTTGAGAAGATACTATGCAGGCGAGCTAACACAGCCTCAGGGTTGAGCTGCTGCAGCCTATGCAATGTGCACAGAAATAGCAGCTGGTGACAAAACTCTAAATGGAAATGGACGTCACTGAACTGCTTGACCTTGTTTTTTGGATCTTTCCTACCATTGGAAAAAATACAAGTAGCCCGGGTAACCGAGTGAGAGTGCCTCGTGCATCTTGTTGTTCAGTCTGTCCAAGCGCTCCCCGCGCTCAAACTCAATGTCAGGCCCAACATCATCTGGATAGTGCAACTGATAACCCCAACCAAGATACTGACATGGGACCCAATGGTAAAGGAATGCAGCAGCATCATTGATGTGGCTGATCTGAGAGCGCAGCACCTCAAGAAGTTCATGCTTTGTGTGTGGATCCCAGGGGCGACACCAACGCACGGTCTTTTCGATGTGTTGTGACATTCTTTGAGACAGGTGGAGCCAATGGTGAGCACAATGATGAACAGCCTTCATGATGATGACTCGCTGGGCAACTGCTGCCATGCCTGCACCAGTGGCTGCGTGAAGACGGACAAGCGAAGGGGGGTCCAGTAAGCACAGCACCAGGTCAAGGGCTTCCAGTGGGAGGTTCTCCAAGGTGTTTGAACCCATGGTGGTTTGTACACCTGCAACATGCATTTGCACATACATGACAAATGTGGACAAGCGCGCACTGCAAAGCCCAAAAAGTGCAAAGCAGCCTGCTGTAGCACAGACAACTCACAGACTTGATCACGAACAACCGAAGAAGACATATCGATTTGCAGAATCATACAACAGTAAGCACACGAAATTGGGGTACCTAGCCTATGCGGCAACAAAATGGCTGTGATCTCGAGCCAACTGCAAGTTATCAACGCTTCTTGACGCCAGAGCTAGAAGACGGGTCAAGAGGACAGCAGGCCAGACAGAGTCTAAGAAGTGGTTGAGTCGCGGGAATAGCTCACCACAGTTGCGACCAGAGGCTGCAATCGGCAACTTTGAACGGCTGCAGCTGGCAACATGCGATCACTTCGATCTACAATGTTCTGTTGAGCAGCAAAGTTTGCAACCTGGCTTCCGCAAAAGCTAAGCGAAAGGTCTGCACGATACAGCAAAGCAGACGGGGACAAGAGTCATTAACTGTCTGAAGCTACACGTGTGGTAAACAAAAAGCTGAGAGGGCGAGAATGTCGAAGCCACAGATTGGCCTAAGGAAGCTAAATCTGATGTGCCAACAAAATGTTGAAACTCCTGCATGCTTCAGTGTCCATAAGGGGAGAAACCCAAGGACACCCAGCTCTAATGATGTCCAAAAGTGTCGATATCGAAGGCATCAATCAATTACCTACCGTCCTTAGGACTCATTGTCATCAGGATAGTCAGCAAGACGGGCGACATTGCCCAAGAGGATGTTCTGGTGACACATCATGATCACGGTGATCACCAGCCAGACAATGTGCGAACCTTGCAAGCACAAGCTTGTAAGAGATGACGTTCCTTGTAGGGTTGTCTACATTTTCCATATTCTTCATATTTAGAGTCCTTCCTTGGCTGATTATGCATGATCATATGAGTGAGTGCTTATGAAGAATGTGGCAAGCATTCTTGCTGCCAGAACCATTGATTGATTGCCTGTGACGCTAGAAACACTAGCCCTGGTGAAGAGCGTAGCGCGGGTAATATGCGCGGGGGCGATGGTTACAATGAGAGGTGCACAGCCCGAAGGCGTGCACCTGGCTGTGATCCCGAGACTCAGCAACAACGAACTACAAACTGTTATGTGTCTGTCAAGTCTTGATAAAGGCTGCTAATGTTCCACCAATGAGCAGTCACTTCAGGAATCTGGGATCAATAGCCTATCCCCACATGAAAGATCCATCACACGAGAATGCGTACATACACCCTAGACTGCTGAATGCTCACAATTTATCACAGTCTACTCTCTGCTCCGTCACATGCCTTCAATTACCTGCAGAAACATTATTGTAGTACAAAGTTCTTGACTGTCATTCTGTTGCCACTGCGCAAAGTTTCAGCACACTGATAGCGCCTGTGTGAGTCTTGATCTTGAGCTCGCGCGAAGGACATGCATTTGCATGCTTTTTCCTGACATGCGTTTTTAGACCTTGTCAACTCAGCGTGTTCAGGCCACGAACTCAGACTAGCTAATAAACTGTGTGCAGATCTGTACGTGAACGTAGGTCTGAATGTAGGTCTGAATGTAGGTCTGAAAGTAACATTACTTACATTTAAGTCAGCTGCTTCGCTTTCTTCGCATGACAAATTTGATGATGCATGACAAATGCGTTAGCTGACAGAAGGCTTCGGAAGCCGGACCTGTATACTTGTCAGACTTCCGACACCTCCGATATCATCAGGCAATAAATTGTCACCAACCAAGTTGTACAATGACCTTCACGTTTGAGCCGACGAGCTGATAACAGTCTTGGCTGTTTCCCGTGAAAGCTTGTGTCAGTAAAATTCTGCATCTGCAGAACTCGTTTGCGTTGAGAAGAGCTTCTCTGAGGCTCTTACGTTCAATTTAATCCAGCATGATGCAGCAACAGCAACCATATCAGCAATTCGGTGCTCTATCCGCTCCAGGCCCGCAGTTTTATGCGCAAAGTGGTTCACAGTCATACCCGCAAAGCAGCGGCTTCCAGCCCGGGCAAAGCTATCCAAATTCGCAACAGGGCTTCCAAAGCACATCACAACCGCAGTGGCAATCAACGCCAACAACGCAACAGGCAGCTCCTCAACAGATCCAAACCATCGTGGGATCTCAGTTTTGTGCACCCTGGCCAACCACTTTCTATGTCAAGGACAAATTGCTCAGCTGGAGTGGGGGCGATGTTACAGTTCTGGATGGCCAAGGTGGCCTGGCGTTCACAGTTGACAGCAAGGTCATGACAATGAGAGGAAACAGGATACTAAAGGATGCTGCAGGCAACCCTGTTTGCGCAATGAAGGAAAAGGTGTGTCATTCATACAGCCATGCCTGCAGGCGGTCATCATCCTAGTTTGTGTGCATGCTACTGACAGTAGTTGTCGCAGTGAGGCACTATGATAGTCTACAATTTTGCAACTGATTAAGACATTTTGACTGGAATTCAGCAACTCAGCAATGATGCACCGCATTTCTGATCAAACTTTGCAGCTCATCAGTATACAGTCCATGCTCTGTTCTGTCATGGAGGGCTGCAAGGTTGCTGCGTTACTGTAGCATAAAGCACATGGCTGGCTGCATGATGCACAAGTGATCAGTTGCTGATAAGACATTCATGACTGCTGCAGCTGATCAGCCTGAAGAACAAGTGGATCATCTGCAGAGGGCCTCATGCTGATGACTCATCGATAGTAGCAAGCGTCAACAAGGAGCTGTTTGCAATGCACCATGGTGTTCAAGCCAAACTGCCTGGAAGTGATGATGTTGAGTACTCTCTGCGTGCCAGGGGTTATATTGTTGGTAGACGAGAGGTGGACATCTTGCATAGGGGACAAGCCATTGGACATGTGAGTCTGTTGCAAATTGCATACTCCGCTGCAAAACTGCAATTTCTCCAAGCTGAAAGACCAGCTACACCTGAGGTGCAGCAGGTCAAGTCTGCAGATTTGAGTGATGACCAATGTACACAGCATGGCAAAAGAAGAAGCACTGCTTGAGGGTCTCAGTAGCACATTATGCAATATACACATGGCACTCCCTGTCCGATTTCAAATCACAGCAATGTCAGGTGCATGTGTACCTCATGACAGTGTGGGTCACATGGGCCAGGCTTCACTAAGCCTGCCATTCTTGTCCACAGCAGCAATGCTTTGCAGTAATCTGCCCATTTGACACCCTGTTCACGTCTGTTGTCCTACCACATTGCCTGAAATGCTTCATGTTGCTAACAAGAGCAACAGCAATGTGTTGCTGAAATGAGCAGGCAGCCTTGATCTGTTGTCAGCTGACTGCTTGGGCTGGTGCAGGTGACTCGAATGATGTCAGGGGAAGCCATCTTTCTTGACAAACAGAGCTACAAGGTGGACCTTGCGCCAGGCTATGACCATGCCTTCATTCTTTGCATGGTGGTCATCATGGATGAGTACTTTCATGAAGGTCGTCGCTGAGCGCTCGGCATCATCCCAACGCCCGTTACCGTAACACTTCTCGCCTTAATAGCTAGGTTAGTCATGGATGGTTCAGTCGTTGAGAGTACATCACAGCTCAGACTTACATTGGGCTCACGGGTCGTGTGACTGGATTATTCTTGTGTGTATAGAAGTGAGCAACCATACGTTGCCTAGTAAACTGCAGTATGATCAAGTGGTATGTATTTAGAACAGTAGTGTGGCATGTGAGCCTAACAGGGTATGAAGCTTAATTTGCTGAAAAGCAGCTTACAATTTGTTTGGCTAGCAGTGACGTCTGTGCACTGATCGCATAGTGACCACAGTTGACAAAACACAGCCATCAGCTGCAGCTGCTTATAATTATGTTGAAACTATGCACACAGGCTCTGCCAGCTGGCAGGTAGCTATGTATGGGCCTAGGCCGCTGGCATGTTCTATGTGTACAATTTGATATGTAATCGTTTTCACTTGGCAGCAGGCGTGTAATGTACAGAAACGGAAACACATAATGTATCGCCACGATCTTTTTCTTCAGGGTTTAGCTTCAGGTATATTTGAATAGGTATTCATGAAGTACGTACTGCGCAAATAAGCAACCTATTGCTGTTACATGCATGCCGACTAATGCCGACACATTTTGCAGTGACATTTTCCTACGTACATACTGATCCCGACAATCTACCGAGCTTTGCTGAAGAGAGCAATGTCGGGAACTGATCAACGGATCCATACCACTAAGAAAACCTGATGCAGCATGAATTTGGAGAAAGTGAATAAATTGCATGCAGGTCACAGGTAATTTTGACTTGACCTAACAGTCCGTAGCTGGCATGGCGCGCAACCTCTGCAGACTTGCCCGGCTTAGAGTCCACCAACTTCGAAGATGCTGATACAGGCAAAATACGGAGAAGGCCGATGAAGGGAATGCTTAGAAAACACCTAGTTTTGTCAATAGTCACCAGAGCTCGTTCTCGTTCCGGACCGCGAGCCTCGTCCTCAGGGACGTAAGGACTAGCGGAAGAACTCAGCGCAATCGGTTGTGGCCTGCTAACACGGTAGGCCGGACTTTCTAAAATCCACGTCTAACAGGCTGGTCTGGCCCAACCTGATCCGAATCTGATCGGAATGCATATGCAGAGTGTGCCTGGTGATGCAAGTCAAGGCCAGCTGATATCTGGTCAGAACTTGTCAGTCGCCCGGATGAAAGCCCAGACCAGGGCTGATTTGGTTCAGCTTGCCCAGGATAACTTGACAGACCTGCAATACCTCAGCCATGTATCAGAGCAAATGCGTGCTGCTGTTGACATGGCCTGTGTGGTAGAGGGCAAAGTACTGCCAGTACACAGCTACGTCTTGATGTCTGCATCTCCAGTGCTCAGTGATGTTATAGCTTCTCACTTCTCTGGGGTGATCCAAGGAAGCTCTCAGCCTGCCGTATTGAGTGTTCCTTTAGTCGGCACAAAAGAGCAGACAGCAAAGGAGGCTTTGCAGTACATCTACACACGTTGTGTATTCAAGGCAAGCTCTCCTGAAAAGATTACAACAGCTCACGAAGGTGAACGTCTGGCATGCTTTGCACACAAATACAACATCCAGTCCATGCTCGAGGATGCTGATGTGGCTGTTCACAAAATGCTATCATCGGGCTTTAAGCTCTGTGACACACTGCAAGGAGAGGCCGCGGTCAAAGATCCAGAGAGCATCGTTGACTGGGCAGAGTTTTCAGACAAAGTGAGCCTGATAAAGAGCTTAGAATACTGTGAAAAATGGCTTGTCAGGCAGTTCAAGCACTGCCAAAAAGTGTTGCCAAAGCTTCTTCAGCTGCGGCAGGAGGTGATAGCCAAAATCCTGGAAGGAGTTGCTGACAGGCTTCCTTACTGAAAGGATAGCAGTGTCGAACTTCCCTGTGGCAAAACCACAGTTATTTGCTAAGAGTGTACATCTGAAGATGACTCCACAAGCAAGCAACTGTGAGCCTGGTGAGACATACTTCATTGGTTAAATCAAGGTTATGCAGTTGCTTTATACAATGTTGGAATGCAGCTTGCCATGTGCCAGCAATCATGTGCTTTTTCTTGAGGAAATGAGTGATCCAGGCTAGACCAGAACCTACAGCGCTAGTAGCACATGTCGCAGAATGTGCACTGCCATTTGTGCATGAGTATGCAAGCTTGTATGCAGAGTTAAATATTTATGTGTGAACATGCACATGACACAAGTTGCCTTCGCCGCGCAGAGTCATAAGACATGACATGACATGCACTTATTGATACACTGTGATGGCCTTTTAAGGTTGTTCTGCATCACGTTGAAATCGAAATTGGTACAGCTGAGATTGAGACATAGAGCTTGACGTGTCCTCTGTGTGTCAGTTGTGCTGCAGCTATGTGCTCAATACACAAAGGCAAACATTTCACACGAATTGTAGTGTATGGCAACTATAAAATACAGCAGGTGCATCTTTGCAGTGAGCTCACATGAGCCTGAATACAATCCATAAATTTGCTGTTTGATTGCAAAGCAATTTCCTGATCAGATGTCCTATGTATACAGCAGTTCGATCAGCACCAGGCTTTGTTCACACGACCATTGTCAGACAGATTTTGATTGTGCTTGCCTCTGACTAGTTTGCCTCCAATCTGGTCAGCCATCTGGGCATGCATCCATTCAATGCATGTGTTGGGATGCCCCACATCTCAGCATGCAGCATAATCATTTGATTTGAAACTGCAGTGTGCACGGTTGACTGCTTGCTGCTGCTCTTCCCGGCAGAGCCTTCCGGCAAACCATTCGCAAATGCCAGTTGCTCACGAGTCTGGCTCGCACGTAACGGCGGAAATACTCCCCGGCCATTTCGCTTGTCGCAGCCACCTGGGTCAGGGGTTTTGTCTGGGCTGCTGCTGAACACCACAAGCTGATCTCTGACTATGGCTGCCAGCGCCGTGAGCGCCCAGATGGACGTTCCCAAACGCGGCCTGGCAGCACAAGCTGGTGCATATGTGGGGGCAGCAACAGCATCACAGGGAAACTCCAGCAAGATCACAAGCTCTGATCAAGACTATGCCAGAGCTGCTCCCAACAGCGAGTTGAAGGGCCAGCAGGCAGCTGCCAGGCTGGCTTGCGGAAGCTTGGATAATTGTGACACAGAAATGCCTCAGAATCTTAGCAGTCTTGAGTCTCAAGAGGCAGGTCCCCACCAACAGCTGTTAGCTTCTGCTGCACCTCCTCAGCAAGAGGCAGCAGCAGTACCAGAGCCAACTGCAGCAAAGGCAAAGGCAACAAGACACAAAGCCACATGCAGCAAGAAGGTCTGTCCACCAGCAACAGCTGTGCAACCACGTACCAGCAGGCGCAACAAAAAGCCTGCTGCGACCTTATCACCACCTCTTGAGCAGGCAGGCCATGTTGCCAAGGCCGCTCACAATACAATGGACCCTGACAGCGCCCAAGGACCGGCAGCAACAAGGGGCAGAAAAGCTCATGCTGCCCCTTCACAGTCTCCCAGCAAGAAGGCAAAGAGTACTGGTGACAAGGCAGCTGCCAAGCCTCCTGCCAACAAGAAGAGGAAGCTGGATTCAGCTCCACCTGCCGACATTCCTCCTGTCCCAGAAGCTTCACAAGTGTATGAGTACGCACCAGGTGTGCCCACTCTCACTTGGCTGTGACCAATTTGACAAGCTGGCATCTGTGGCAGGCCTAACACACCATCTTGCGTTTTCGACTAGGAGCCTGGGTGTGAGTCAAGCATTTCGCAAGTTTGCCTTTTCATCATGTGCAGCTTGCATAGCATTACCTCAAGGAGTGTGTAGCTTCTTACAACACCATTAGCATGAATGACTAATGGGAAATGACCCTGGAGAAATTGTCCTTCAACCGTATGCAGCATGCATGCATGCATGCATGCACACGCACAGCATTACCTCAAGAGGTGTACAGCTACATATAGGACCATAGGCATGAATGGCGCTGGGGAAACTCCCCTTCAACCGCATGCAGCATGCACAGCATCAGGTAAGGGAGTGTATTGCTTGTTACAGGTGAGGAGCCCTACAGGGCAGTTGGTGTGGATGTGAATGAGGCAGAACTCCTGGATGTTGCTGCCCGGGCTCAAGTGTCAAAGGCTCAGGACCAGTATAGCAAGATGTACAGAGAGGTACTTTGCATTTTCTGCAACCTGCGACATATATTCCCTGCCATACAACATCTCAGAAACCAGCTTTGGTGCTAACACCCTCAAAGAATGACTTACCTTCCAGCCAAGACTGTTGTTTGCATACATACGCCTACACACATAAACTCAAAATGTGTTGGTCTGTGTTAAAAGCAAATGGCAGAAGGCAAATCCGTTAGTAGGCACATTCAAAGTTGCAGCAAGTGTCAAGCAATTGTGGCTGTCCGAGTGAGTCATTGGCCAGCAAATGTAACTGCTTGGTTATGCAAACACAAACGTGACCAATGGTCAACGATAGACATAAATGGCTCTACAAGCAAGGCATGATTCTAGGGTCAATGCAACGGACCAGCCCAACATCAGTCAGCCATTGTTTGTTCCATGAGAATGGATATGAGCGAAATTTGAGCAGGATGCACTCAACGTCATCACATCAATATGCAAATTCAGGAGCTCACACAGGGAGCTGCCTGGAAGTGTGCATACCTGACCTGAGAGAGAAAGATGTGTCATGAGTGCAGGGATGCGTGAGCAAACAACGAACAAATGAACAACAAATAAATGAACAGAACTTTGAATGAATGAAGAAATGCATGAACGAATGACTGCTTGATTGTACATGTGAATGCATATTTCAGGTCCGTGAATGCTTGGTTGTGTGTGCGTGAATGCATATGCACAGTCCATGAATGCTTGAATGTGTGTGTGTGTGAAGGCATGTGCATGGTCCACGATCACAGCTTTGTGCAGGCAAGGGTGATTGAGGATGCAAGGCATGCTGCTTCTGGCGGGGTCAACCCACAGGGCAAAGCCATCAGCAAAAGGCCCGACCTGGTGGCACGAACCAAGATGGAGAAAGCAGGAGCAACAGTCAACACAACAAAGGTGGCTGGCCATGTGCCTGGCATCGCCATCTTTGACAGGTCAGCATTTGACTGGGGCTTTGTTGCATGTGACTGGGGCTTTCCTGCATGTGACTGGGCTGCTCTGCGCATGACTGGAGCTTCCTTGCATGTGACTGGGGCCTTCTTGCATGTGACTGGGGCTTTCTCGCATGTGACTGGGGCTTTTTTGCATGTGTCTTGGGCCTTCTTGCATGTGACTGCGGTTTCGTTGCAGGCTTTCTTGATAGGCGTGGCAATTCATGTCATGACTTGATCAGGCAGTCACTTAATCTGAATGTCTGTGTGTCCGTCTGATTTTTCTGTCTGTTCGGTGACACCCGGTCAGGTTTGGCGTCGCCACATCTCTGGCATGTCAGCTTATCACAGGAGAGCTGACGTGTCTGTGTGTTCGTCTGACCACCTGCCTGTCTGACTGTCTGTCTGTCTGTCTGTCTGTCTGTCTGTCTGTCTAGCTTGAGGGGGACTGATCACATCTCTGCCTGCCCTGTCACTCACACTATTCTGTGCCTGCAAAAGATAGTGCCAGCTGCAGGTTTTATTTAAGGGCAGAGATGGGGGTAGTTGGGATGCACTTCTCCCCCCTGGGTGGCATTGACTACATTTCCAAGTCTGCCATTGCTGGATGTCCTCAGGTCAGCACTGCATAGAAAAGAAGAAATGAAAATCACGCTTCTTGGTCTTAATCAAAGACAAGCCCAAGTTTGGGGTTTCCTTGTGGTCAGCACTGCATAGAAAAGATAAGACTAGGCTACGCCTTTTTGGTTTTCAACCAAAGACATGCCAAGAGAGAAGTATATATTGAGCTTCTTCCATGGGCAGTCCGGTACAATACTTGGCTTCTCATTAAACTGACGCCAAAAGATGTAATATCCCCCCCCCCCCTTTCTATAGTGAGCTTCCATGTGGTCAACACTGCATGCATCTTTTGCACATAGCTTAGGCCTGCCACAATAGGAAGCTCCTGTCAGAATTGCTGACAGGCGTAAGCTTTTCCTTTCATTCTTTGTGGCTTTTGCGCACAACCCATCCCTCCAAGTCTTCTTGCTCTGTCGGCTTGATACATACAGTGCCATTTAAGACATCTGTGGCTCAACTTTGGCAAGCACAGCGTATGTCTTGGATGCCAACAGCATAGACATGTTCATGTCAATCATTTAATTCATTGAAGTACGTGATCATGCAGAACAAGGCAGCAGCTTGACTGTTTACAGCTGTTGACCACCAGGTGCATGTCGTGATCTACTGTGCCAACAGCTTCCAAGACGTCTGACGCCCCGCACTTCAGCCCTTCCCCCCCCCCCGCCCCTCCCCTCTCCCCCTCCCCACCACCCCCTCTCTTCCTCTCCTCTCAATGCTCTCCTCTGCCCTCTGCCCACTGTAGAACATGTAGAATCTAATATAAATATCTTAATGATTTTCCAAGTACGAATTGGATATAAATGAGTGCTGCTGTCTGCAGTATGCAACCAGCATCATGGTGTGTGGAGGGTATGAGGACGATGCTGATGATGGCCATGAGCTGACCTACACAGGTACTGCAACTTGCCTTTCAACTGGCCCCTCTGCCTTCTATGCACTGCCTTTTGACATCCCACAAAAGCTGCCTTTCGTCGTGGTGTTTTGTGAAGTGTTCAAAGACGATGACCATGAGCTGACCTACACAGGAACAGCGCCTTGCCTTTTAACTGCCCTCTCTGCCTTCTATGCACTGCCTTTTGATACCCCACAAAGCTGCCTTTTGTCGTGGTATCGTGTGAAGTGGATGAGGATGATGGCCATGAGCTGACCTACAAAGGTACTGCACCTTGCCAAGAAAAAAGCACTGGCGGCTTTTGCATTGCAACAGCTCATTCACATAATGCTCAGTCACAGAATGTGCCGGCCCAGACCTGACAAATGCCTGAGCAGGTCAGTGAGGCAATGACAGGCTGGGCAACAAGCAGCAGAACAATTCATGATGACAAGACATGTACCACGCACTGAGTCAGATATGTGGTGATGCTGATGGTTGTGCAGGTCAAAGAGGGAATGGCCTGCTGGATAATAGGCAGCAAAGTAGAGGGCAGCAATCTTGAAGGACAGCCTCAGTCTAATCCATGATGACCAGCCATGCTGGGCAACAAGCCGCAGAATGACTCATGACAAGATGTGTAACATGCACTGACTCACATGTGAAGTGATGTAGTGCAGGTCAGGGAGGGAATGATCTGCTGGGCAACAGGCAGCAGAATGGTGAGCAGCAACCTTGATGGACAGTCTCAGTCTAACCCGCAATGGCAAGGCATGCTGGGCTATACGCAGCAGAACAATACATGGTGGCAAGACGTTCAACAGGCAGTGACTCAGCTATGTGGTGATGGTTGTGCAGGGCAGGGAGGGAATGATCTGCTGGGTAATAGGCAGCAGAATACCCCATGATTACAAGAGGTGTAATATGCCGTGACTGAGCTATGTGGTGATGGTTGTGCAGGTCAGGGAGGGAATGATCTGCTGGGCAACAGGCAGCAGAATGGCGAGCAGCAGCTCAGGCTGGGCAACCTGGCTCTGGTCAGTACTTCCAGCACTATTGTTACTATATCCTGGAGTTATTATGATTATTGATATCATTTTTATTGTTGTCATGTTGAGTATTGGTCCCCACATCTATTGACGTTGTTACTATGCGTGCTGTTGTTACTGGTCAGCACATGTTCTCATCAGCATCATGAATGTTGTTGGTGTTATCCAGTCCATTGCATGCAGACCTGACGTCTGATTAGGCTGAGTCTGCTTTGATCATCCCATCTACATCTCCACAGCTGCATCATTGCTGTGCATGTGTACGTCATCTGTCAAGGAAAGGCGCAGTATACCTGACCCTTGGGCATTGCTTTCATCAATGTCAAATTCGGTTTCATCAACGCCAAAAGGCGCAGTGTGCATGTTTTCCTGAGCTACTCAAAATGCAATGCTGCTGGTAGCATGCAGTTGGGAATCCCTGGGAGAGTTACTGAAAGCTGCAATGCAGGTTGGCAACATTCAGCTGGGGCTCCCCGTGAATGCAACAGAAGCTGCACTGCTGTTGGTAATGTTCAGTTGGGAATCCCCGTGAGATTAACTGAACGCTGCTCTGCAGGTTGGCAATATTCAGTTGGGAATCCCTGTGAGATTGACTGTTAGCTGCTCTGCAGGTTGGCAACATTCAGCCGGGATCCCAGTAAGATGCAACAGAAGCTGCACTGCTTTTAGTAACATTTAGTTGGGGATGCCGTGAGGTTGACTGAAAGCTGCAATGCAGGTTGGCAACATTCTGCTGGGGATCCTAGTGAAGCTGCACTGCTTTTAGTAGTCCCCGTGAGGTTGACTGAAAGCTGCAATGCAGGTTGGCAACATTCAATTGGGATCCCCGTGAGAGTGACGCGCCGCAACATTGAGCAGGATGCAATCTGTGGCGCGGTGTTCATTTATGATGGGCTCTACAATGTGGTGGGTGCCCTACCATGCAGCTGCTTCTCTCCAATGCACAACTTTACAACCCCTCGGTTCTCATCACTATTGTTTTTTGGGAAACCCCAAAAAACCGTATATTTGTTTTTGTTAGGGTTGTTTGGTAGGTTGAGATTCAGCGCTGCTTGTCCCCAATCAGCATTGCCCAATCACCGGGCCTCTTTGCCTGTAGCGTGGATAATGTAATCATAAGTAAAAATGATTAAAAAAAGCAGAGACTATAGAAAATAATCATTATGCCAAAACAAGGAAAAGAGCATTATGACCAATTTGGAATTTGTCAATCAATACGGCATAGGTAGCCTGACCTGACATGTTCATTTGCCGCGCTCTCTGCACTGCATTCCAAGCATGAGCATGGGGAACAAACAAACGCCTTGTTTGCAGTGAAGCACCACAGTATGACAGTGTTCCAGATGCGTCTGACACCATCGTGCATGTGTGTGTGTGCGTGCACGCATGCATGCATGCATGCATGAAGACGTGCATGATGTGGTACGTCCTGTGACAGGTAAAATACTGACTGGAGAAGGGGAAGAAGGGGTTTTTATTCTACAAGTACCTGCTAAAACAAATCTACAGAGATGTGCACGATTTGTTACGTGCTGTAACAGGTGAAACACTGGCTGGAGAAGGGATAGAAGGGGTTCTCAGTCTACAAGCACCTGCTGAGGTGCAGCTGAAACAATGACAAATCCATTGAGGTGTGCATGATATATTACGTGCTGTAACAGGTGAAATACTGGCTGAAGAAGAGGAAGAAGGGCATCTCCGTCTACAAATACCTGCTGAGGTGCAGCTATTACAGCAAAGTCCAGTACCATCAAGACGCGCATGATGTGTTACGTGCTGTAACAGTTGAAGTACTGGCTGGAGAAGGGGAAGAAGAGGTTCTCGGCGTACAAATGCCCGTTGAGGCGCAACATGACAGCAGGACAACACTATGTCATTACTGTACACGACATTTGTCATTTGCCCGTAACAGGTTGTGAAGTATTGGCTGGAGAAGGGGAAGAAGGGTTCAGCATTTTTCATTTGCTATGACAGGTGAAGTACTGGCTGGAGAAGGGGAAGAAGGGGTTTTCAGTGTACAAGTACCTTCTGAGGCGCAGGCCCAACCAAGGGGACCTGGCCACCAGCAGGGTCGAATTTGGCGGCAAATCCGCGCCCAAGGGTTTGTCAGCGCTGACTAGACCAGGAGTGTTTGATGTTGACATCTCATGCGGCAAGGAGCCTAGACCGGTCAGTCCTCTTCTTCCTCCGCCAAAATGTGTCTTGTTTGTGCTTTTTTGGTCGTCATATGATCAGCAAGGCCAATTTTTGGGACAGGTCAACAGCCATGGAACTGTCAGTGCTGACTAAACTAGGCATACAGGATGTGGGCGTTTCATGTGGGTCTCTTTGTCAGTCTTCCTCTTCATTGTGAGGCTGCATTCTATGTGATCTTCTTCATTCAGTGCCGAACCAGATTCATGTGTAATGTAAAGTCCCATGGCCCTGTCAGCGCTGACTAAGTCAGGAATGCATGCTGTTGACACGTCCACAAATGGCAAGGCACTCTTCCTCTTCTCCCAGGGTTTGGGTTCACGCTGAACCCTAGTCAGTCCCATAATATTGCTGCCTTCTGTAGTATGAAGGGCAGACTTTGCAGCAAAGCCCCCAGGGTCAAGTCGCTCTGGGATTGCCCTTGCTGACTAGACCAGTAGTATGATACATGCAGTTGTCAGCTGTTGTCAAGAGGTTCATGCAATGCGTCCCCCTCTCCCCTCTTCCTTCTACCCTTGCCTCCTGATTCACACCCCCTTCCACCCCTGTTGTGCATGCCGGCTTGTGCCTTTCAGTGGGTCAGGAGTTGACCAGCTATTTGTTGAGGGCGCATGGCGTGTGGCAAACCTGCAACCAGTTTCAATGATCTTGCATTAGGCGACTATCAACACTGTTTTATGGTAGGCCTTGCAGGCATGCACAAGACAGGCAGGCTGCTCTGGAGAAATCAGACTTGTCCTGCACTTAGCTAGCTCATCACGAAAGGATCCAAGTTGTTATTATAGTTATTGTTCGTATTTTTATTGTCAGTGATCATGCAGCTGAATCAGAACTTGAAGTGTACGAGGAGGCATCTTGAAATGTGCCAACCTTGAGGTTTTGGCATGAAGATTTCAGACGAGGGTTTAGGGTCCAGACACAAATCACATGTGTGCTGCAGATTGTGGGAGTGAATGAGGTGAATGAGGAGGTGGTGCCTTTCAGTGGAGCCCATCAGATTCTGAGAGAGCAGGACATGAAGGGCAACCCCCTCACCCACCTCATCACTGAAAGGTCAGCAGCAGCCCTGGGGGGTCTGTGTCTCTCACTGTGTCTGTCTGGATGTCTGCATGTATTTAGAGACTTTTGCTTGCCAGGACACAGAACTCAGACACCTATTTACACAATGTGTATGTCTGTCTGTCTATCTGCGTGTATTTGGGGACTTTTGCTTGAACTTCAGAACTCAGGCACTCCTTCATGCACCTCATCACTGAAAGGTCAGCAGGGGCTTTGGGGGGTCTGTGCCTCTAAATGTGTCTGTTTGCCTGCCTGTCTGTCTGCATGTATTTGGGGACTTTTGCTTAAACTCACAACTTAGACACCCCTTCACGCACCTCATCACTGAAGGGTCAGCAGGCCCCTTGGGAGGTCTGTGTTTTTAAATATGTCTGTCTGTCTGTCTGAATGTATTTGGGACTTTTGCTAGAACTCAGACCTCAGGCACCCCCTTATGCACCTCATCACTGAAAGGTCAGCAGGCCCCTAGGGGGGTCTGTGTCTCTGCCTGTATCTGTTTACCTGTCTGTCTGTCTGTCTGTGTGTCTGTCTGCATGTATTTACAGACATTTGCTTGCCTGGACAAGAAACTCAGACAGCTGACATTTGAGAAGCACTTGTGTTTGCCTTTGGTGCAGCAGCAGTGCCTGGCACAATAGACACTGCCATCAAGGCAATGCTGGATGACTGCATTTTGCCGCTTGAAGCTGTACACAAGCTTGTTTGTGTGCCTGTCTACATGCCCGCAAGCCTGTGTGTGTGTCTGTCTGTCTTTTTGTCTGTCTGCCTGTCCATCTTATTTTTGGCAAGAGTCCCAGCGTTGTTGCATGACTTGCTGTGGCTGCATGCAGTTCACATGCAAGGTCGTTTGACAATTGTCTCTTCCTGTGCTTCATAACAGTCGCAGCGCCCCTTCTATGCAGTGTAAGAGCATTTCACATGAGGTTTCTGGAATACATCACCTCCTCAATACCTGCTGAACCAGCGCACCATAGTCTCTTCCTGTGCCTGAGACAAACCCAGGTCTCCTTCTATAACTTCGTCAGAGATCACTGAAATACATCACTGCCTCAACACGTGCAATATGCTACTCTCAACTGTTTCTTCCTGTGCTCTGTCACAAACCTGATATCTTCTTCTATGCAGTGCAAGGGCATCTCATAAGACATCCCTGGAGTATATGACAACCTCAATATCTGCTAAAAGCCACATACATTCATCTCTTCCCATGCTCCGTAACAAACCTGAGTTCTTCTTTTTATGTGCAGTGCAAAGGCATCTCATAAGAAATCACTGGAGTACATCACCTCTTCAGTATTTGCTTGTCACAGACCTGTATTCTTTCTTCTATGCAGTGCAAGGGCATCTCACAAGAGATCATTGGAGTACATCACCTCCTCAATGCCTGTGCAAGGAGCAGCGCAGCCCACTGTGCCTATCTTGCCTGCCAAGATAAAACGGTGCCCCCACACTTACCTGGAGTACCTCAATGGCGGCCTGCTGCCGTATCACAACAGAAGTAAGCCCCTGCCTGCTTCACATCACCACCCACCCCCCTTGTCCCTCTGCCCCCATCCCCTCAACCCCAAAGACAAAGCAAGAAAAAGCCCTGTCTCCTCTCTCCTGCTCTCAAGCAAACCCTGAAAGCCAAACTCAGGACACCAAATTTGTTCCTGGACGCAAGGGGGAAAAAACAACTGCCTCCTGACTATGCATTTTGGGTTGCAGCTACCATGTACTGTCATTGTCACAGTTTATGGAAGCTGATCAATAATATTCATGGAAGCTTGCTACTACATGGCAGGCATCACTTTATTTTTGCTCGGGGGCATTGTTTCCACATCCTCATCGCCCCCTATGCAACCCCACTGAAATCCTGGGGTAATCCTTCTCTCTTGTTGTTCTGAGCCTGTCAGGCTTTGCTGTGGTTGCAGCCGCTGCACAGTCACCCTTTGCTCTTCTTCTTTTGAGTTTGCCTTGCGTTGCTGTGGTGGCAATCACTGCAGCCGCTGCGCAGTTACCTTTTGCTCTTCTTCTTCTCACTGCTGTGGTTGCCACCTTTGCAGCTGCTGCGCACTCACTCTTTGCTCTTCTTCTTCTTCTTCTCAGTTTGCTGTGGTTGCAACCACTGGAGCTGATGCGCAGTCACCATTTGCTCTTCTTCTTCTAGGGTGCTGAGGCTGCAGTCACCCTTTGTTCTTCTTCTTCTGAGTTTGCTGTGGGTGCAGGTGCGGGCAGCAAGGTGAAGCACAGCCAGGCCAGGAGGGTGCAGGCGGTGCTGTACGAATGTGGGCCCTGGGCCAACTGCCCTGAGGGCCCTGCCTGCTGTCAAGCTGCCAGTCAACAGGTAACATTCATTAGTTGTGACAAGAATGTTTACGCTGTCCGGCTTCTGATGCGCTAGGTATCTGCCGGGCAAGTCTTGTCTCTCCATAGGTATCTGTTGTGAGCATCCCTGTAAGGTCTCCTGACACGACAGGCTTGACAGTCATGTAAACCAACGTCAAATTAGACCTACGGCAACCAGGTGGGCTGTTTATAAAAGGCAACATCAGGATACCATCCGCGCAGTTGTTATAGACACAAAGGCTACAGCTGTTAGGCGTGTCTTTACTGACACGTAGATTGAGGAGCTTGGTGTTGGTGGGCTGCAGCAATGTATCAAAGACAGTTGCAGTGTGTCACTGGGAGATTGCTGGGTGAAAAGGCCCTGAATCTGTCGGCGTACCATCACATGCCAACTACCAGTGACTAGGCAAGCTGAGCTGGCTAACCCAATGGTCCAGGGTGTGTGAAGACAACACATAAGCAGTGCGGATCATTTTGCATTATGCTCAGCATGCGCCTTGTGATGCAGGTCTTGTTGTGTCCCCCAAAAAGGGGAGCAAATCCTCATTATGTCCTTGCGTGAAAAGCATCTGCAGACCTGCCACGGAATTGTTGCACATGCAGCTGTGTTTGATTAATATCCCTGTCTGCTTATTGCCACGCTTGCCAATGTGAGCTGGAAATGCTTCAGACCAGCAGTAAGTAGTAGGGCACGCATAGTTCCAGCACTATCGGTGTACATTGATCAAAAATGTGATTGCACAGCGTTCATCCATCATCATACCCATTTGTCACTGTTGCTGTCACTGTCCCCAGTACTACTACCATCATTGTGGTCATTAGTCTAGGGTTTCACATGTTTCCGATTTCGGATGATGCTTTCTGTAAAAGTGTTGTGATTTTTATTGTTAATTGTGTTATTTGGGTTTGTGTGTAGGGGTGTCAGTACCGGTTGGAGGTGTTCCAGACCAGCAACAAGGGGTGGGGAATACGAAGCTGGGACACCATCCCCAACGGTGCCTTTGTCATGAACTACACAGGTAACAGTCCTGTCAATAATTACAATGTTATTCTCGCTTTCCAGCTCATGATGAGCTAGGTACGTGCAGGACAAGAGTCTTGATTTGCACCTACATAGCTCAAAAGCCCAAAAACATGATGATCATCATCATCATTATCATTATCATCAACATCAACATCATTGTTACTATTACCAATGATATTACCAGTGTTATCATTACCGTGACTATTACTATACAGGTAAGACTAAGGCCATTGATGAAGTGGGAGATGATGACATGGACTACACCTTTGACCTTGCCCCGAGGCCCTACAGTCAGGGCGACGAGGAGCTGCCCCTGTTCCCCAAGAGCATGTGGTGAGTCATCACGTCAGTCATCTCATGCATGTGATGCCTGCAGGGCCTGTGCACCAAGCACAACGAGCAACCTTGTCTGCTGATCATGTGATCGATCTTCCTGCACCTGACTTGTTAGTCATCTTGAGCATGGAAAGGGTCTCAAAGATGAGCTGTCTGCTCAGTCTGCAGGTTGTGAAGTTCATTTGTCTTGGGTACTGTGCATTAGGTGAACAGCCAACATTGCGGAGGTGCTTTTACTTCATCTCAAGCAATGAGGCAGCATTCTACGCTGACTGCTCATGGCAACTATTACAACTCTTGTCTTAGGCGCAAACCCACCACTTAAAGTTTGCCAGGAGTGTTGCACCCGAAAGTGACTAAGTGTGCTCTCAACTCAATTTGTCTGCATGTTGTCAGTGCAAGCAGCAAACTGGAGCTATTCCCATCATACAACACCACCATACAGAGAGCTACTTAGGCTTGTACATACCTGACCCCCAGGGTATATACCTGACATATGTGTGTACATACCTGACCCCTAGGGGTACATACCTGACCCCTAGGGGCATATACCTGACCCCTAGGGGCACATACCTGACCCCTAGGGGCACATACCTGAGCCCTAGGGGCACATACCTGAGCCCTGGGGGTACACACCTGACCCTTGTGGTACATATCTGACCCCCGGGGATACATACCTGACTCCAAGGGATACATACCTGACCCCTGTGGTACATACCGGACCCGTAGGGGTACATACCTGACCCTAAGAAAAGACACGTATCAAATGATTGATTGTAACAGAACTGCACTTGCCTGTCAGGGAGACCCACAAGCAGGCGAAATACATTCTGGACGCAAAGCACGAGGGCAATGTGGCGCGCTTCATAAACCACAGCTGCGACCCCAACCTGTACGTGCAGCCCGTGCTGTCACACCACCACGACATCAGCCAGACCCAGGTGTGCCTGTTTGCCGGGCACAACATCGCCCCCATGACAGAGCTCACGTACGCTTCTTCTTCCTCTTCTCCTTCTGCTGTTCTTGTTCCTCTTCTTCTTCTTATTGTTGTTCTTCTTCTTCTTGTTGTTGTGCTTTTATATATTGTTGTGCGTTTGCTGGGCAAAACATTGCTCCCATGACAGAGCTCACGTACATTTCTTTGTGTTCTGCTTCTTCTTCTTTGTCTGTGTCTTCTCCTTCTTCTTCTTTGTGTCATGCTTCTTTTTCTCTGTCTTTGTTGTCTGCTTCTCCTTCTCCTTTCCCTGCATTTGCACGCAGCTGTCAAAGCACTATACATGCTGTTGAAAGGGTTGCTGCATGAATCTGTGTGTATGTGAGTGTCTCTGTGGGTCTGTGCCATGACTGCTGAGTGCCCATGCTGTCTATTTGTGACTGTATTTATTCTTGCATTGCTGTTGACCTTGCATTGTTGTGCTAGGTGTTATACAGCTCTGCAAGCTAGTGCAGCTAGTCACTTATGTCACTCATACAATCAGTCTGGAGTTTGCGGTTGTTGAGGCCACGTAGCTCATTTGATCAAATTGCAGCCTGTCATCTCAGAAGGAAACAGACACAGACTGACACATTTTTTTGAAGGAATTGTCAGGAGCAAGCTGTCTGGCAGGGCAATGCCTGTGTCATGCTGGCGACTTGAGTTGCAGGTTTTACTATGGGCTTAGGATTCAGCTATTTGGGTTTAAGTCATGAACCCTATATTTTGCAGGTTTGACTATGGGCATGGGTTCCTGAAGGACAACCTGAAGGGCAAGTGCAACTGCGGCACTGCCATGTGTGTTGGACCAGACATCAGGCGTCAGATAGAAGAGGAAGAACAGGATGAGGAGGAGGAGTGCAAGGAGACAGAGAAGGTGAAGAAGGACAGAAGGAGGTAGCCATAACGCAGACCAAAGTGGAGCTGAAATGTCAATCCTGAGAAGCCTCTGTTGAAGGCAAACTTGTTGCCAGAAAGTTGTAAGTTGTCATAAGGATGGGTAGCAACCATCTTATGGGTCCAAATGCAGGGTTTGCCACCTGATACAAAACATTAACAATGAGTCACTGAAGAACAGCAGAATACACATGCTGACTTTGTTGAGACATCCTGCTGCAACCTCCTGACCAAGGCAGCAAGTAGTTAGAGCGCTGTAGCTGTTTGGATGCTTCCAAGCCGCACTGCACTGTGGTTTGTTTTATGCCTTGTGGGTTGCTCCAATCACAGTTTGGTGATGTCACAGCTGTGAAATGCAAGCTCCCTTGCTCTGCTTTTATTGTCATTTTCAATGCCCTCAAAGTCTTGCAGCATCCGAGTTTGCATCAAGCTCAGGCTCATTGCATTACATCCCTGACACACCCAGTGCAAGTTGACTTTGGCACGCAAAGTCTTTTTTTTCAGCTCTGCCATCTCAGCTGAATATTGCTGCTGCAAGTTACTCGGCGCAAGTACACTCAGCAAAACGAGCTCTGTGCGTACGATTCGTGAAACAGAAATTTCCATTGACATCGAGAGCTTGCATCCGGGTCAATGTGATGGTTCTGTGCAGTCTGTGGGTTGCTGTGTAGCAGTCAACGCCGCGGCGATGACACTAAATCGCTTGCTTGAACGATCAAAACGTCGCAAAAGTATTCAAACATTTAGTTTTGACCTAATATGACACGAGCTAACAAACCGCGCCCATCTTGCCTTGCCATCTATTGAAGAGCATCTCCAAGTGCAAGGTCAGGTTTGATCTTCTGGCGCCCGCTGCACGCGCCATCGACAAGCGGTGAAGGAGTGCAATTACTTTGGCGATCAGTGCTGCTCAAAGGAGGACTGGCTACTAGCGGGCCGGTGGCTAGCGGATAATCGCAAGCAGCGGCATGGCAGTGCAGCCCATTCACGCGAGTAGATAGGTACGGCAAATTTCGAACACCTGCCAGCCCTATGATTGCACCTGCTGAGTGCCTATCAATGGTTTCCACCTCAGAACCACCAATGTGCCGCAGAATGTCTAGTCTCACCCGGGCCGAACTAGTGCGACTGGCACAGACCACAGAACCTTAAGGACCTCGCATATCTTGGCAATGTCTCTGTCCACCTGCTGCCAGCTGTTGATGTGGCATGCGTCATAGAGCAAGATGTTCTCCCCGCTCACAGCTATGTGCTCATGGCTGCGTCACCTGTCTTTGCTGAGCTGGTGGCGGCATACTTCGCCAGGGTCATCAAAGGCGATCATCAGGCAGATGTCGTGACTGTACCCCTGCCAGACACAATAGCTGAGGCTGTGAAGGTGGCGCTGCAATATTTGTACGAGCAGTGCTCATTCAAAGGAAAGAAGCCAGAGATTGCGGGGCTTGAACAAGCAAAAGTCCTTGCAGGTTTTGCACGCAAGTGGAACATTCAGGCCATGCTTGAGGCAGCTGATGTTTTCATACACAAAACATTGTGTGAAGAGTCTAGTCCTTTGAAGCCAACCTATAATGGGAGAACGATCAATAAAGCAAACTTTGACTATGCAAACATGGCTGTCAGTCTGATCTACTGGTTTGCACTTGCTGAAAGATTGTGCTTAGTAAAAACCCTGGAAACATGTGAAAAATGGTTTATCAACCATTTTCGCAGGTTTCAGGGAGAGTATCCAAAGTTGTTTGTGTTGGGTCAAGACAATGTCGTCAAAATCATGAGAGGTGTTGCTGAGAACATGACCAGCTGACAATCAGCACCAGCTTTTGGTTTTTGACTTTTACCAGCAGGTTTGTCAAAAGGCGTCTGATACTGTACTCTTCAAATAAATGCAAGATCCCCCTAGAAGAAAGAAAAGAAAGCTGCGCAAAACAAAGTCACATTCTTTTACAAATGCAGGACTCCATTTGCTGGAGCCAAACCTTTTGCAGATATCAGCTGGGCAAGCTGGATCTGACTACAGACGAGCAAAGATGCGAACCTGTAAAAAATAGGCCAGCTTTCTTTTATCGATGAAGTTTACGAAGCAAAGCAGTGTGCTGTTAGTCAGAGCATTTCACATAAGCCAAGGAGTCTGCTTGTTGAGCAAGCTTTGCTGTCAGTTGAAGCAAAGCTTGTGCAGTCAGCAAGCGCTGTTGTATTGCTGTTTGACCTTGACTTTGGCTGCGCCAAGGCAAAGCAAAATGCTATACCCCTCGCTGTGAGAACTCTTATGCCATGGTATTCCTTTCAAACTTGATCACGCCCCAGTGATGAGGTGACTCATGATACCATGGCAGTTGGGGATGAAGGCAAAAGCTGCAATGTATACACTGCACATTTTTGGCTGCAGACTTTTGACTTTTGCTGTAAGTAAGCAATCTGCACAATGCAAGATCTCATTACAAAATAAAGAGATGGATTAGATCCATAAAGCTCACTCAAATCCTGAGCGGTACGGTTCAGCATGCCATTAGCATCTGAATTGATGCAAGGCATAGCCTTGCCAGCAGCATGGGACATGAATGCGCAATGCTGTAAGAGTTGCACTACACAACACAGCTAGAAGGCATTGGGAAGTGCTCTGGTATAAGGAATATGGTATGAACCAAGCTCAAACTCATACGTTCGTGCTACCAATATTGCGTTGGAAATAATAACATGCAGCACAATGCGACTCAAGCCAGCGCCTGACTTTCGTTTCTCGCGACTAGCATGGTGAATGCTATCAGTACAGCTGTCCCATTAGAGCCCAATGATTGCTGTGGTGTCTTCAATCCTCAGATTTGCCGTACTTGACCTTGTAGTACTCCTCATTGCCCCTCATCCACTGCAAGGCTTCAATGGGCTTGATCTGTGTGTTCCTTTGGAAACTAAATGCCCAAATCCTGTGGCAAACAGCAAGGGCGTTACAGCCAGGTGTGCAGGAGACACGCATTCTGCAGACTTTCACATCCTGGCTGACATCAAATGGAAGGAATCACAAGCTCGACACACCTGCCCTCAAAGTGGCATTCATTACAAACTTCTGCATACTCACAACTTGTGCCAAAACTGACACATTGTGCGCTTTTGGCACAGCACATCAAGGAGTGCACTCTGCAGCAAAGATGACAACGCATCTGATATTGCCACGCCCAATAGTCCCAAATGCAATATTTTGTGTACCACGCATGCATCAGCAGCAAAGCCGACGCATAGCCAAGTGAAACCACAGATTTGTTGCACACCACATACACCTGTGCTTTCAAGCCATGATGTCTGATGAGTCACAACTGGCTCCACACCCCAGACTGAAAGGTAAAACATGAAATGAAATCCACACCCCAGACTGAACGGAAAAAAATGAAATGAAATGAAATGAATGGCTGACCTCATTCTGTACTTCCTGATATTGTGGCCGAAGCCGGATCTGTTATGCCAGGGCATCTCCATCTCGCGCCCGCTGTACTTGTAGCCCGTCTTGTCCTTGAAAAATGCTGAAATGGTGACGCCGGTCACCTTACGGATCAGCCCAATTAGCATGCGAACCTGCACATTGCCCATGCAGGCGCTCAATGTTTTGTTCGTTTATTCAGTCAATTGTTCACTCAGTCATGCGCTTGTGCTTTGGTTTATTTGGTCATCCATTCAGTCATTCATCCATTCAGTCATTCAGTCGTTCATTCACTCACTCAGTCATTTGCTTGTGCATTCATGTATTCATTTATTCATTTGTTCAACCAATCAATCATTCATCCATCCATCCATTGCTTAGTGATGAACCAAGCAGCCGCAACATAGAACCAATCATGCAAAAAAGCACTCCAAAGTTCTGTTGTTGCACCTGTCATGGTCTTGAGTGTGTTCAACCCATGGCACTGACTGCATATAACCTTTTCACAGACTGAGCACTTGCTCTGGTGAGTGCTTTGGTGCAGCGCAGAGGTCTTTGCAAACAACATGCTACCAGCGCTGCACTAAGGGATGCAAAATTGTCATGACAGATGCACGCAGTAGTATATGCGCCATGATAGCAGCCAAGTTTGGCTGACTCTCACATACGATCCACACGCTGCAGGTTTGCAATGGTAAGAGAGCCGAGTGGCAGGGGCCTTACGTGAGCTTCTTCTTCAGCAGGCCAGGTACGACCATCAATGGTGACGGCCATATCTTGCAGCAGCCGCCAAACATCTCCCTTGCCCTCCCACCACCTGTACCACACTTCCCACATTAATGAATAGGAAACTGGGGAAATGGGGCAAAAGATGGGTTTCAGGGTCCTAAATCCTAAACAATTAGGTTTTCCCCCCAAATTTGATTTTCCAAGTATACCAAGCCCATCAGGATCAACACTCGCGCCAGCGCATCTAAAGCTAGTTTTAGTCAGTACCGTGAGCATCCTCCTGTCATGTGTGGCAGCCCGAAGTTACATGACTGCACTTGCGAAATGCTGAGCTCTATTGGAAACAAGTACAATGGTGTGATCAGCATATTCTGACAGAGGAACTCTTGGGTGGCTGGTGAATCGTGGATGCATGACATATGGATGCATGACATATGGATGCATGTGGGGGAGGATGTAAGAGCGGCGGACAGAAGACTGAAAGTAAGGCAGGAGAACAGTTTAGGCTTGAGAAAATTAGTGAGGGGGGAGGCAAGGGGGGGTGGGTGGAGGGTATTGAGTGGTGTGTATGGTGCACCGCAGCTGTCAGCTTACTTGCGATAGCTGAGCTCCAGGCCAGGAGCCTTTGGCAACTTGGCAAGAGCCTTGTTCTTTGCCAACCTTGCATGCCCATAGTCAATGATGCGGAACTCTAACTGCTCTGCTTCTTCATCACCTGCAGATTCACAATCATCAGAATTCTTGGATGCAATTTTTTATATACAGTCTCAGAACTCAAAATTTTGGGGTTTCTTGCAATCAATATTGAACAAATATGTTTAGTTGCGCTTTGCATGCAGGTACAGGTGATATGGGCTGCTGCCTCACGAGACCCTTTATGACTGCCAAAAGGCAAAAACCTGTTCTACTTTCACAAATACAGGTGACACAAACAGTTTTTAAACAGCGAGGCAAACAGCGAGATCAGAACACACAGCTTTTGGCATGTATATCAATATGCATTTGATGATTAGTCAACCATTGCAAAGCAACACACAGAAGCTGGCCGCTGCAGAATTGCGTGGTGCATGAAGGTGATTACGCGTCAAATAACATCTCATGCTGTACTTGCTATGTTCACATACGCGTCTATGCATCTGTGTAAGCTTGCACCTGGATCAAGAAGCATATATCAGAACAAAAATTGCGCAGATGTGTGCCTGTTTTGCCGTGTGTGATCCTTGATTCAGATGCAAGCACAACAACGGTGCTTGAACATGCATGTAGCAAATCTGCACATATGCAGCTATAGCAAGGGCAGCATGACCAATGGCCTTGAGGGATGACCATTAGCATACCTGGCAGTTTGAACATCTGGGTTTCTTGATCATTTGCAAAGCCTGCTGGCAGGTACAGGTCAGCATCCCCTCTGTGCTCCATCACATTTGCACAGTTGAGGTCGCCGTGTGTGAACCCAATTTTGTCCCAGGCTTCATGCAAGAACCCAAACACCTGCATGAGAAAAAATCCCAGTTGGTCAGGAAGCAGTTCAGACTGTATGCACAAAGGAAAGCATGGGCTGCAGTAGCACTGCACTTTGATGTTGTACATATGTATAAACCCAACAAAAGTTGGCTGAGTGTCTTTTACCAAAGGCGTGAACCCTGACAAGGTCCATGCATGCATCCATGGATGGACCTTGTCAGAGTCAATGCCTTTGTTGAAAGATATTGAGCCAACTTTTTCCACCTATTGCGCCCATGGCTCTGCGTTTCAAGCTCTGAGGTCTGCACATGCAGTTGGAACTATGGTAGTTTGTCGTGGACCGTTTTTTTCTGGGGAAATAACTGGATGGGTTGATCATCAATCGTTCAGGGCAACAGACGCAGCACCTCAATAAGCAAAAACCTGAAAGACAGCAACGTGCGCACTGCCACATCATGATGGTGGCTAGCAATACTTAGTGCAACTGCCATTTGCTAGCAACACTTAGCGCAACTTCCATTTGCTACGAGGCATGCCAACAGTAGATATTTTCAGAGGGCAGGGGCCTTTGATTAGATGCCCCAGGACCCGAAGCTGATCTGACTGATGTGTTCTGGTTGATCAGCCTCAACACTGAGTGAGATGAGTGAGCACAGCTGTCTTGGTTGCAGCTGATGCACCTGACCACCATTCACTTGATGATGGCTGTGACACCAGTATTGAACAGCTCAAGTCCACAGGTAAGAAAGAAAAGACTACACCTTTTGGCGTCAATTTACTGAGAAGCCAAGTAGTATTGCAGGCTACCCAGGTAACCCACAGTTACAGCATGTGACAGGCACTGTGGCTGAGGCATATGATCAATATGCACGCTACAGAGCATTGCATTGCTCAGCAGAGAGGGAGTCAACTTCATACATTTGGTAATACATTTGGTAATACATTTGGTAATACATTTGGTGACACATTTGAAGATAAATTTTGCACATGACCACCCGGAGCATGCGCCAAGAAGGGGCTGGTCACATGTGCACAGCAGAAATCTGAGTATGTTTTGCAGCCTGCACATGTTTTGAGGTGACTATGCAGAGATCATGGCTTGAAAGCTACTTTCCCAGTATGTGCACCCGATAACACGCACTGCAGCCTGCACATGTTATTGGGTGCACATACTGGGACAGTAGCTTCCAAACCATCATCTCTGCATATTCACTCCAAATGCATATTCACCCCAAATGCATATTCACCCCAAATGCAGGCTGCAAACAGACTCTGATTCCCGCTGTGATGGTCTGTGAAAGAAAGCCTCAAATGCACTGGTAGTAGACCTGGCTCTGTCACTCGCTGAGGATAATGTGAGGCTGGTGATCAGCGCCAAATGCGTTGACTGACTGCCTTTCCAAATGTGAAAACATGTCCTGTTGATGCAGGCACGAAGACATGAAAAATTAAACAGTGCTTTTCAGGTTACGCAAACGCCCTCTCAGGGCTGTCACATGGACTGTGCTAAAGCCCCAGATGCCTCCATTTGAGATCATACCATGAGTCCTAAACGATTGCAACAATAACAATATTAGTAATAGTGACAATAACAATAACAACAACAATAAAAATAATCATCATCATAATCATCAGCGACAATGAAGATATATAAATGCTATTACCACTAGCCAACTACTTCAACATGCTGCATGGTTACCTGGATGTAGAGTGACCAGGCAATCTGCATGCTGCACATACAGGTGGTGCGTGATCCGGGAAAATGCCAGTCAATAGATTGACAGCTATTGTCCCGGCACACGCACCACCTGCACATGCAGCCTGCAAAGTGACTGTCATCTACACCATGCTGACAAGCTTACAGGATGCCTCAACAGGTGGGGGGGGCGAAGTGGGGGGAG
>JAABUK010002100.1_pt1 | contig 36519 bp, 56 predicted proteins | sample 5559141 | NCBI WGS metagenome assembly JAABUK01 (sample SAMN10711869, study PRJNA513367) | rock metagenome | isolation source: Antarctica rocks | place: Antarctica: Victoria Land, Pudding Butte nord | collected 2016-01-03
AGCGAGGGAGGGAGTGAGTGAGTGAGTGAGTGAGTGAGTGAGTGAGTGAGTGAGTGAGGGAGGGAGGGAGGGAGTGAGTGAGTGAGTGAGTGAGTGAGTGAGTGAGTGAGTGAGTGAGTGAGTGAGTGAGGGAGTGAGTGAGTGAGTGAGTGAGTGAGTGAGTGAGTAGGTGGGTGGGTGGGTGGGTGGGTGGGTGGGTGACTTAGTGAGTGAGTGAGTGAGTGAGAGTGCGTGGGTGAGTGATCTGACCAGTAGCAGTTTGTGGCTGACTGCATGGGTCCAAGAGAAAGAGGCATGGATAAGCAAGGAGAGTCTTGTCTCCCCTGAGCAGCCCATCTTGTGCGTCCCAATGCCCATGTGTATGCCAACCAATATTGATTGTTATTATGCAATACATATTCTACACACATAAACGTCATTGTTGTCATGATCGTACCTACCTTCTGCCCAGAGAGCTTTCACAGATTGCCACGTGTTGTTTGCCTTGCACCAAATCCTGGATCAGCAGCCGCCCATCGCCTGATTCAGCCTGTTTCTGTGCCATACGCTTCAGGCATGATTCCAATACGTCAAATGACTGGGCCACTGGAGATGCTGGCATGCCTGAACATCACACCCTTGTCTCAAATAGTTTTGCAGGCACACACTGCATGCTTTGATAACGCTGTTGGCAGTCTCCAAACACCCAAGATGCTTTGTTCAAGAGTGTGACCAAAGAGTGCAGTACTGTGTGCACTAGTGTGTATCTCAACATGAGCATCGTTGACGCCAAGGAACATTGAATGGCATTTGAGATGCTACACAGCCACTCAGCATGTGCTCTGATGGAAATCAGGATCACAACGAGACTGTCGGCAATCCTGCACAGAGGTGTTATCACACGTACAATGGCTTCAGCATTTCATGTCTGATCAGCAAGCACTGCATCAAGTCAGAGGGTCCAGCAGTGCAGACTTTTCAATTGACATGGCATTCGACTTTTGGGCACATGCAAACTTACCAGGCAAGGGTTTGCTCTGAGTGGGAACAGCTTTGCAGCCATATATCCAGTCCAAAACTGGCCCTGCTGATGGTGAAGATGGACCTGAGCAAAGTTGACTTTGTGCTGGAGGTGGCAGTACTGAATCAGGTGAGTCGCAGTGTTCATTGACAGGAACAGTCTGGCGCTGAAACAAGGCCTCTGGGTTGATGTTCAGCTTTGTGCCATCAGGTGACAGGCTGAACAGCTCAGCCTGTTTGTGCTCCCTTTCTGGTCTCTGATGCAGCAAGCAAACACAATTAAGTCTTCTGGTGGTGGGGGCAATGTGATGATTGCATGGTGATTTCATGAACTACAACAGACATAAACTGCAAATAGGACAGACAGAATGGCACATCAGTTTTGGAGAATCAAAGCATCATATTTGTAATGGCTGCTTTGAATGTGTGCAACAATACCGGTGCGTGGGAACAAGTGTACCACATATGCAATGATGTCTTCTAGGTGCAATGGTATATAGCACAGGTGGACACAATTGGAGACAGCACAGGTCAACAGCACAGGTCAACAGCACAGGTAGACAGCATTGGTAGACAGCACGGGTAGACAGCATTGGTAGACAGCGCAGGTAGCCGACATTGATAGACATGACACTGAACCAAGCATACATGTACACACACGATGACCTGCAAATTACCCAGCTGGGACAAGTTGGCAAGCAAACCCTCCATCCAAGCAGTGATTCTGTCAAGGTCCTGAGCAGGTAGAGTGTCTATATCCTCAAAATCCAGCACAGAGTCTTCATTCTCTGCAGGTGGCTCTTCACTGCGCTTGTCTGGTGACAGCAAGGTCCAGACTGCCCGGTCGACTGGACACCCAAATGCATGGTGCCTGCAACAGTGCAGGCCTGATGGTTATGGATGCACCTGCATCCCAATGACATCAAGCCAAGTGTTTCACACGCCAATTCACAGCACAGACGTTGCATGCCTAGCAATGGAGCCTCAACAGTGTATGTCTGCTGCATCAGAGGCCAGAAATTGAGCCAGTGGGAGGCTGAGCTGCTGATTATGTCCATGACAGCACACAGCTGATGATTGATACAGAGGGTGACAACGGAGTTAAGTGGGTTGCAATGGCAAGCACAGATTGTGGGCATGGACCTATAGTGTCCAGAGCCTAGACATGTACCATGCAACAGTTTTGCGCAGATACATGCGTCTAGCAAAAGCAGTACACAGATTGGCTGCATTGCACAGCAATAATATGTGTAAGGGACGATGAGAGACAGCAACAAGGGCAGACGATGAGGCTTCTGTGAGGGAGCTGTCAAATAGAGGTCACTCACAGGAAGCGATGCTCTTGTGATGTCAGAAGAGCAAAGATTACGTTGATGACAGCACTTCTCCTCTCAAACTGCCAAGGTCTCTTTCGTTGTGTATTTGCTTCACTCTGGTAATACTCTGCTACATTCTTCTGTAACATAAGCCTGCACAAATGTCTTGCAGACTCAGCTTGTGAGAATTTGTGAATGGCTGTCAACACAAACATAAGCACAGATGTGCAACAACATCAAGTATGAAGAATAGCACACACAAATGTACAGAAGCACTTGACGGGCTTGCGAACATGATTCAACGCATGGGTTTGCTGCAGTTGATTAGTCTACCATTTGCATGCCTATCAGATGTGTGAACAGACAGGACAAGCATCCCAGTCAAGCATGCTGGTGCATCCTGTTTACAAATGCTGCCATCCATATGCATCAGACAACTGTGACGATAGGTCATGTATTGAAACACAGGCTGAGGTGATAGACATCAGGTGGGTGCAGCGCAAGTCAGCTCCCTCAAGACAGGCTTGTTCAGAGCATAATGAATAGATTTTATGGATCAGCTTCACTTTGTGAACATAAGACAACAAATCATTGCCTTCAAACAGTTCCTTGGACAGATTGCGTGCATGACCACTCACAGATTGGTGTGAAGCTTGTGCCAAGCTTCTGTTGAAGCTGTGCTCTCTTGGACTTGTTGCAGCAGGCTCTGCAGAGCATGAGGCACCCGCTGCTGCACCATCCAGTCTCTGCACAAGGAAGCTCGGTTCATGAGGAAGTATGCAGTGGCTGATGGACTGGGTGGTCCAGGCTGACACTGGAGTGACTGCTCAGGCAACGGAAATGAGCTGTTCACTTTGTTGAGACATGGCACTAAGTACATGATCTTATGGTGATGTTGATGTCTTGGCAATTCAAACTATCACAAGCCTTTCAGTAGATTAGCTGGACAGACAAAAGTCAGCTTGACGCAGAGGATTGAGATGAAACATGGCATCAGGAGATGCTTGTTTGTGTCGTTGCTTGCCTGAATGACGCTGCAGTTGTGTGGGGCTTGCTGCTTGCATCCCATTGCCACTGCTTCCAGGTTCCTGTCTCAGCCAGGCGCCTGATTCCTTGTGCCAAGACCTTAGCCACAGTTTTTTTGTCTGCTGCAATAAGAAGAAGAATGGCAAGCTAAACGGTAGATGCAAGGGTGTTACAATCTACATCTGAATGCAATGTAGTGACTTTCTGTTAAAACATCCCAAAAATGCTTATATATGCAAGCTCTGGTGGTGTGAAAGGTGGTATGCAAATGCGCAATCATATGCTGTGCTTTGTTGCAGTTAAGTGAAGCATCACAATTTTGCTTGTTGTTGTCACATGCCCTGTGCAGAAAGAAGATCTTGTCAACATGCTTGTCAAGTGTACCTGGCAGATTTGCTGCCTGTTTGTTCAGACAATCAATATCCAGTGTGAGCAGCTCAGTTCGCTGCTGCTCAGTTGTGCTGTCCCAAAATTGCTTGACCTGCTGCATGGAGCAATGCGTACGCACAGGCTGCCTGAAGCTCTTGCTGATCTGTTGGCGTTACCAGTCAAAATGTGTCACAGGAAAGTTTGAAGCCACTGGGCCCCCTAGCCACTTTTCAAACCACGCCCAGCCTTTACTGTCATCTGCTGGTTGTGACCTGTGATACCAGCTGTTTTGATCTACATTTCAGTACACTCTGGGTTTCGTGTCATCGCAATGGTTGTATGGTGAGAAAGATCTGCAAATTCTTTTGGCTAAGCTTGACCTAACGGTGTGTGTGCGTAACCTGGTCTAGCTGCTGTTGACAGCTTTTCGGCAAGTAGACAGAAAAGTCACGAGAAGCTTGCCACGAAGATCGTTTATGGATTTCTTTGGAACGACATATGGGATGAGACTCAAAGTTGCACCTTCACTTCCGTGTGTGACCCACCCTCGTTCAATCCAGCAAGACGTAACGATAAACGTCGCTGGGACTAGCGCAACTCACAAGCCCACTCTTTACAGTTCGTTTGATAAGAATGTATGCACACCTCCGGCATTTTCCAGATCAGTGGTGTGCACCAGACTGAGATCAAAGCCAAGCTACCCATGTGAGCTACTGTACACAGCCACGTGCTGTCAATTCAGCGCGGGACGTTCAAGCAAAACCGGAAGGATCACTACTGTCTGCTCGCGGCCGCATGCAGGCTTGTGAAAATGCGTCCCGCGACAGCGCTTCTGCAGTCTGATGTGCCGAAGCTAGCGTCACAGTCGGATCCTGGTGAAGCTTACCACTGATCTCGAAGGCCACCTTATTTATACACGTTAGGTCTGACACGTGAGCAAGACAAGTCTCCATTTGACTCAGGAAAATCCCCATCATGGCAGACGCTCAACTGCAGCGATCCATGGAGAAGGTTTTTGCAAACACAGAAGCAAGGGTTGTTGCAGCTTACAAGGTTCTGTTACCCTGCTCATCAGCAGATCAAGGACAGCAACTACTTTGGCAGCAGCCTCAAGTTTCGTGTATGTACAGGTCCAGAAATGTGTCCCAAGTACTACTTCCACCTTTTCCACAAAGAAAAAGCCTCCAAAGGTCTGGTTGTACCAGTGCTCCTTTCTGCTCCCCACCAGGTGTTGCATTTGAGCGACAATACGTATATTGGAATGACATGACATGCAGTCCAAAGGCAAGGAGCGTGTCATCTGCTTGACAGCAGAGCGCCGAACAAAGCGTCGAGGATTCAAGGGGTCCCTGCACATTTGTAAAGTGTCTTCAGGCGCAATGCAGGTATGCGCCCAAGTAGCTCCTGTATGTTGGAGCATCAGTGCCATTATTGGCTGTCACAGCAATTGCTGCTGCATGCAATAGATTCTGATGGCTGCTAACGCCTTTTCTGCTGCTGCTTCAGATCCAGAAGTGTTACCTGCTGAAATACATCACCCGTCTGGAAGCTTTCCAATCATCGGTGGATGCTGCAACTCCTGCGTACATTGAGCTGCACCTGTCAAACACCACATTCACCAGTGAGACTCGTAAGGCCTTCCAGGTTTCGGGTCCTCTTTTGGTGGACATTATTGGCAGTATCTACTTGTTCTGCAAGTAAGATCCTGTTCAGTCCTTGCATCCTCACCAGCTGAAGCCTTGCCTGATGCATGGCAAGCCTGTCGGCCTACCACACATGTGCTCATTGCATCTGCTCAGTGCAGTACATAAGGACTCACTGAGAGATTCTGCGTCGTGCAAGATTACCTTTTGTAGGTGTTAGCGAACTATGCCCTGCTGCACCAGACCACATGTACTGGTTATGTTGCCCTTGCACCTTGTGTGCTGACAGCGGTGCACTGTTAAAAATAGTCGTGAACTTGCAGGAAGCATGAGAAGAGGCCGCCATCAGTGTCAGGCATTGATACTGCTCTCCTTGACACCTGGGCAGCACAGCAGCAGGGCAAAGACAGTCCTCTGGAGGGCATTGGTGCCTTTGGTGCAGCCTTGCTGGGAGGGCAAGACAGCTTGGATGGGCCTGACAGAGAAAGCCCCGCCTCTCTTGTTTCTGCAAAGGAGGAGCGAGATCTGCAGACACTGCTGGAGATGTTTGCTATGGGAGTGGGCGATGTGGAGCAGTTTCAAATGCGGTTGCAGGATGAACTGGCTGCACTGGAGGTATGTCACATCACATTGATCTAATGGCACCCTGCAGACAGTATCAGTACTTAAGCATTTTGGTGGGGGATGTGCTGAATGACAGCCAAGAGCAAGTCTGCTACATGTGAGTGCAAGTTATGTTTGCCTGTCCGCATAACTGACGCGCTGTTGTGTGTATCTTCATGCTAGTTTCTAGTGCATGAGGGCAGGATGCAGCTCACTGCATAATGCACTTTATTGACTCATTCAGGGTGCTAATGCGTATGCCATGTTTCTTATATACATAGGCTGCTAATGTGCATGCCATCTTGGAGAGTGGACCTCTGGTGCACAAGGTGCAAGTGCGCCTCAATGACAGCATTGGCCTCATCGACGACCTAGATGAGACCTTGGCTATCTTTGACCTCAAGCTGCGCCACATGCGTGAAGACATTGCAGCCATTGAAGCACGCAACAACAGGTGTGTCTCATGCGCCACTCATGACACTCAGTCACCATGCTGCATGACAACACAGCAATGCAATCTACACTTGACATCAGCGAGTAACATTTGCCACGCACGCACAGGCTTGGCTATTGCGACAAACGCTTTGTTGCCACAGCAGACAAGCACTTGTTACACTGCTCATGGTATGTACAAGCTCGCATGGCATGCTACATACAGATATGGGCTCTGTCAAGCACATCACGGACAGACACTGGATCTGCAGGCCACCAGCGCTGACACTTGATTTGTCATTGGCTTTGGTTTGCACACAGGTTGGAGCTACAGACACGGAACAATGGGAAGCTGATGACCGCTCTGGAGGAGGTGCTTTCCCGCCTGGACCTGCCTGAAGACACCCAGGACCTGCTTGAGCAAACAGATTTTGACGATGCCAAGTCAGTTGCTGCTGTCATGCCCTCAGCATAGCAGAATATGCCTGCACGGAGTCAAAAACGCCTACACTCTGAAACAGTGTCACCAGCAGCACCAGCACTTGCACAAGCCATGTCTTGCTGCCAACACTGCAACATGTCAGCATCGTGTCACATGAGCTCGCACTTGATGCTCTGCACCCAGCACAGAGTGTTGCTTGGCCTCTGAGGCTTGCCTTTGTGCTACAGATCAGCAGAGTCAGGTGCTGAGCAGTCTTCTTCCTCTCTTTCAGCTGTTGTGCTTCTACCTGAGCATCCAGATGTTGCTGTTGTATACCAACTGCAACCTGTCTGCTCACCTGTGCAGTCTGGAGGATCTGGTGGCTGGGGCATGGGAGGTGCAGGATCACATGGACCGCCTGGCTGATGCTGCTGACAACCCACACGGTCTTGAGCGTGGCCTTGCCACCATGTCTGCTGTTGCTGACCAGCGCACCAGACTGCAGGTCAGCCATGTAGCTCTAGACTGCAGCCCTGCAAAGAGCCTACCCATCATCTGCTGGAACCAGTCTTCTCAAATAACATGTCTGACTTATCCTGGCACCTTCCTGGGATATGCCTGGTCTGGTGTGATGCGCAGCTACTTGCAACGTTTTGTACAAAACCAGGATGTGGAGTGAAACACCAGGCAATGAATTGTTGACATCTGTCACGCAGATGTGTGTCCTGTCAGGCGCTGCATGGCCGCCGTCTCTTGTGCGGCACATGCTGACAATGGCATTGTCTGCTTGCATGCAGGCTCTGAGCATGGTGTTTGTGGATCGTGCTTGCCGGTACCTGAGTAGCCAGATGGCTCACCTGGGGGATGCCGTGCTGGCCAACCTGAGCAAGCAGCAGGGCAGTGTGCACTGCAGCATGCCTGACCACCAGAACATACGCCACCGCACCCGCTTGCTGCACCCCCTGCTGCAGGTATGACTATGTTGTGTCAGTTTCCTTGGCGTTTATTCCAACCCTGTATTATGCTTATTCTGGCACCCAACTGATGTGTGAACTCAGTGCAATCATGAACTTCGACTGGAGGGGATTGTTTGCAATGCTGCATGGGCTGTTCTGCAGACTTTGTGTGTGCATTGCATGGGATTGCTCGTGGCACCTGCTGCAGCAGCTGCAGTGCCTGGCTGCAATGCAGGACTCAGGTGAAAGCTGCCTGTCTTGCAGGTTGTTCAGGCAATACAGCCGACAGCTCTGCCAGGCTTGAGGGAAGCCTACACCCAGACAATGAATGTGGTCATCCGCAAGGAGCTGCGCCTGTATGCTAGCAACCTTCGCAAGGCGGTCGCTGCCCATTTTGCCAGCAGTCCTGCTGAGCCTGATATGGGCCTGGCTCACAAGCGGGTAGGTGCCTCCAGTACATCATACAACATGCTGCGTCTAGTGTTGAGTATGACTCCCTTATCAAGTGCAATCACGCTTTGTGCGTGTGAGGCCACATGTACTAAACCCTGATACTGCAGGCTAATCGAAGTCAACTGTCATCCAGTTTTGGCAGGCATTGCCAGTTCTTGCAATGGACTCTCTGCCATATCACAGCTAGAGATCAGCTGTGCTCTGTGATAGATGTCTTGCGCTGTCATTCACACTTTTCTATAGTTTGCTGGGCATCAAAATGGCAAAGCTGTTATGTGTGCTAATACAGGTAGACTTGCTGGAGGGTCTGCAAGGCAGCAAGCTCTCCTTCTCCAGTCGGTCTGACTCAGACTCCCCTTTGCATGTGCACCATGTGGGCAATGGCCTGCCCTCTCCCAGCAATGCCAAAGGGGGTCCTCTCATGCCCCACTCTGCCTGGCAGGCCCTGTTGGACACATGCTTGCCATTTCTACTGGCAGAGAGCAAGGCAGCTCCTGACTTCTTGCTGCTGTATGATGTGGCAGTGACTGCCCCACTGTCAGGCTCTCCAGTCAACCACGCAGGTTGGCATTGCAGCATCAGATCTTGTGGCCTGCTGTCACACTGATGTGCTGGCATTGCTGATAAAGATGATCATGCTGCTGTTGTGACTGCATATGCAGCATGCCTGCCATCATGCTCTTATATCAGAGTCACTTGCAAAAGCAGCTCAGATTACTTTGCACAGCTGCAAACAACAGTCACCATTCTGCAGTCAAGCGTATATAATTTCCTGGGTTTGTGGTATGTGCAGCATGCACACACAGCAGCACCTTGCTGTACATCCTTGCCCACACAAGTGATTAGTACTGTATATGGGAGCATTTGGGATTCTATTGCACTTTATTACTATTCCTTCTTATTACTATACTATGTTACTGTATATAAGGGTTACTAGTGGTGGTGTAGCACGGAACCTTATAAACGGTGTGCAAGTGCGATTTGCTGCAGGGAGCAACCCAGTCAGTCCCAGCAAGAGCAAGGCGTATCAGCGCTCCACCTCTTCCCAGCCCAGCAGTCCTAGCGGCAGACAACCCCAGCTGAGCCCAACTCGCAAGGGCTCTACTCAGTCAAGGGCCGCTAAAACAGGGCATCAGGCTGAGGACTTGGTTCCTGAGGGCCCCAGAGTGCTGTCTAGCATGCTTGAGGGCATCCAGACTGACTTCCAGTCACTGGTCAGTGGCGCACTGCACATCTCACAATGAAGACAATTGTCGCATGAGTGTGCGTGACCCTTCGACATGTATGGTCAGGCCCTATTGGCACCATACAGGCAGCGACCTTCAGTGGCGCATTGCTTGGTTTACCGGCAAAGCAAATAGTATCATCTTCACCTGCACTGTTCTTTTGAACTTGGAAAAACTCGGCTCACAGATTTGTGATCAGGCTCACTGAGAGGCTGCAGTGTCCTGAAACATGTCTACCAAAACAGCGCAAGACATTCTGCCATTACTTTACAGCCTGGTTACATGCAGTGTCCCAGTACAAATAGCCTTTGCACCATGCAGGTGGATGTGGTAGGAAAGAGCAATCAGATGTTAGCAGTGCCAATGCTGAGCCTGGCTCTGACATGGGCTGCCAAGCTGAAGGGCAACCAGCTGGGCCAGCCTTTAAGTGAGCTGCTGGCTGACTGCTGCCAGCGCCTGCGTGCTCACTTTGCTCAGTTCATCTTGGACAGGGTGAGCTTGTCACACAGTCTGCAGTGAGGCCCTGCATCTGATGCTGGCTGCAGACTTTGTGGGCTTGCTTAATACTCATGACATAGTTGTCAATGTACTTGTGCCTTTTCTGGCATGGACAAAAGCCAACAAACCTGTGATACTGCTTATTAAGGCGCTGCATTCCTCATGTTAAGATACGCTCTGCTGCGCAAATTGCCTCCCTGCACCCTCCCCCCCTCCCCTGGCCCATACACAATGCCTACAAGCATGATCCGCTTGAGCTCAAAGATTGTCACTTGTGCCAGAGGCCACTGTGGCTGCATGCTTTGTTTGACACATGCTGTGCCTGCTGCATGCAGGTGGCTTCCATTAGCAAGTTTGAGGGGAAGGGCCCCATTGGGCTGCCTGGCGGGGACAGTGTGAAGGGGCACCACCTGCTGCCCTTCCTGCCAGCCTTCACTGCCTTCGTCACCCGCCTGCAGGAGCTGCTAGTAGGTATGATGCTGCGCCGGTTGCTGCTATCAGGGCGTTTGAAGGCAGCCTGCGCTGTGTAACCATTGCGCAAGTTTGACTGTCAATGCAATGTGCTGCAGCTACTGCGTATGCAGCTGCCAGCATTGCAGCAGGTGCATGATACCTGTGCATGCAAATCTTGCTGCAGCATGCGGCTGCGTCATGTGCTACAGGTAAACATGATAGCTCGGTCACATCAGATTGTACTCACATGAAATCATCCACATCGCTAGAGACTCTGAAAGCTGCCTGAAGAAGAGCACGAAAAGAAAATAGACAAGGAAGATAAAAGAAATTCTAGAGTTCTTGAAAGCTGCATGTGTACATCTCATGCAGATGTCACCTTCACATCTCAAGTAGATTCCCCACACCGCATGACAAGCGTCTCCAGCACGAAAGGTGCCAAACATGATGACGATGACAATGGCAGTGAAGACAACAAAGAGGATGAGGGTGATGATGATGATGATCTGTCCATAGCAACCATTACAGATGATGATGATGATGACAATAATGAGGATAGAGATAGTCCTGCAGCCAGGTAAGGTCTGTTCACCCCTGCATTCAACACTGTGACTGCGGTGTCCAAGTCATACATATATGTATACAACGACACACTACTTGAGCTGTACATCATTTGTGCAGACGTGGATTTTCTGCTGGAGTCGCAACCTGTGTGAACTGCACGCTGTGTAGCTTGTACACAGCTACAGCCACGTGTGGCTTCAGCAGATGCATCTGTGACCTGGGCAGAGGTTCTCTATCTCGCAATTGCGTCTGTGGCACTCACCCTGTCAGCGCACACCCCTTGGGTGCAATTAGTGTCTCATGTTAGTGCATGTTGGCTCACATGACTAGGGTTTAGGCACACCTAGTAGGTACCTGGCAAGCACGATTAGCTGGAACGCCTGTAAATTATTATTATTATTATTACCTGTGACCTGGATTTGCACTGCCTGATACTTGCTGAGTTTATTAGACGCAGTGGTCTGTGGCCTCAATGTACTTGTCACTGACAAATTACTCATGCTGTGTAGCTCTGGAAGGAAGCAAGGGGTCACACGCAAGGCTGCGACACATCAGCAAAGTTTGGGTGTGAGAAGTCAGGGAAGCTTGCAACAGGCGGTTAGCCCAGCAGCCCTGGGCCATGATGTGGTCATCTCCTATGACATACCTCTTGCTCAAGATCTCAAAGACATCAGGTACTCGGCTACTGTTTTGCATGCTGCATGAAGTCTGCAAGTAAGAAACAGCAATTTTCAGCCTCTGATGACAGTCATATAAGACTGTCAGCCTGTCAGGTCTTGCAGTTTGGGAGTTCATACTACTTGCACAAGCACATCATACAGCTTCAGAGCATCTTGTACTGTCTGTTGTTGCCATTGCAATAGCAAGAAAGGGGAAGTCACCAAGTCAATGTCTACATCGGTTGGATTGCATGCAAAGGTCCCAATTGCAGGTCAACTTCTTACTCACTCGACAAGCTTGTAAAAGGGCCTTGAGTGGTTTGATGTAGAGAAGTGGTGAACCCAGGTTATGCCCTGCTGGCAAGAGCCATGTTCCAGACGTTGGAGCGGCTGGCTGCCACAGACACAAAGCATGGGGACAGGCTGCGCCTTGAGAGCTACGCTTACTTTGTGACGGCCGTTTCAGAGGCTGGGCAGGCAGTGCCTGTGCTGCAATGGCACGTGCGCCAGGCTGCAGCAGCCAAGCAGAGGGCCATGCAGGCCTATGTGCAGCAGCAGCTGGAGCATGGCAAGTTCTGGAAGCTCATGGAGTTCTCAATGGTGTGTGTGTGCACCTTTGCACCAGCTGATCTTGTCTGTGGCTTTGATCCATGCTGTGCTCAACATCCAATGTGTTATCTCATGCAGTCTTCTCAGGCGTGGAGACTTGACCCTGTGCAAAACTCAAGTCTTCATGTCTGCCCTGCAGCTGCATGCTGACAACTCGTGCATCAAGTCAGTCTAACAAGGTGTCATGTATGTCATCCCCTCTCTGGGTCCTAAGTTTGTAAGTGCTTGGCTCAGCTGTATGCCTTGTTGCACTTTGACTGTATGCTCTACATGATCTGTGTCAGATCTTTGTCACCCATGTGCTCATGGCCTGTGTGCTGTACTGCAGCATGTGGATCAGCTGTTGAGGGAAGTAGGTGCAGAGGAAGTCCCTTTCCAGCTGCACTATCAAGCTACAGATCTACGAGCGCTGCTGCAGTCCACAATGCACCATGTCGAGAAGAAAGTGCACAGCATGCTGGCACGTGTTCAAAAGCATATGGGCAATACCTCACCTGGTCTGGTCGCTGAGGTTTGGCCAAACATTCAATCGTGTTTGCAAACACAGTATGAGCGTTTGGCGGAGCAAGTAAAAACATGTTATGCTACTGTCCAGCTCCCTGTAGGTCCTACTCAGTTCAAAAGCATCCTGACTTCTGTAAGTACCTCGGTCAGCTGAGCAACATGGCGTACTAAGCACAGAAGCAGAGTCCAGAACAAGTGCTGCAGTTTGGTATGTAAGCAAACAACAAACTGGCACTTTGGAAACAATGAGCTGGCACTTAGCAAAAGGTCTATTGGTACTGGCCAGTGGCACTGTCTTTGAGGCCTTATGACATTATGCATGTCCAGATGCTGTGTTAGTCAGCCCAAATGAAAAGCTTCAGACAACTGCAGGGTAGACAGGGTACAACAGCATAGAACGCAAAAGACAACTCAAAACTGTGAACGTGATGTGCAGGTGGTGTGCATGCAATTGCAAGTATATATTTACACATATATACACATATATATATACTAAACACCAATCCATAGAATTTTCAGGGAGTTGCAGATGAATGAACAACTGCGAGGTGGAGGTTAGCAGCAGCAGCAGGTGTTTTTCCGCATCATTTGTGTTGGGGATTTGTCCAGCACTGCTTTGTTTGTGCCTATCAACAAAAAAAGCTCAACAAAAAACGCTCAACAACTTGTCTCAAGCTTTTTTTGTCTCAAGCTTTTTTTGTTTCAAGCTAGATTAGAGAGTACTAGATTCCAGATCCCATGATTTATCTGGGATACGTAGTGAAATTTGGGACATATCTGGTTGAAAACTTGCCACATGCATGGTGTGTACCGTGCCAGCAGACCTTCGGTGTCATCATCTCAGACCTTGCAGAGTGCGTAGTGATGGCTGAGTTATGGAGTCAGTTACGCATATAGAAGAAGAAGAAGAAGAAGATTACAAGCATTATATATATGTTGCTGCCATGTAAGTCCCGTCGATCAATGGCCTTTGCAGCTATGGTTCCGGAGCAACTCTTCCGTCCACTTCTGGCACATGCAGATGCGCGCTGCAGATGTCGTACACATGTAAAACACTTCTCTGTCTCTCGCTCGGCCGCTTTCTACCTTGAAGAGCTTACGCTTGTCGATGTCGAGCTCTGTGTCGAGCTGCGCTGTTCCCTCACCTTCGTCGTCTACAGCTTGCTAGTGCCCTGCAAGCAACACGGATTACGCTCAACGTTGGTCGACTAAGTACGACACTGACTCCGATACCACCCTCCGAGATCCGCATACGGTGAGATTTGCTTCGTGATTTGCAGCACTGACTACTTTCGCAGTGAATATCGTGTGTGATTGTCATGGCCTTCAGCGCTGGCGCCAGCTCACGGCCCATGCTGGCAACAGCTTCGGAGGTTTCCGGCAGTTGTTTTTCTGAGCTCTTACGTGTATACAAGGCCTTGCTGTTCAGTCTATTGTGCGTTTCTGTCCACAGCTTGTAGCCACCCCGTCCGCAGCTTGTCAAGATATGAAGGGTCCGGACCGTGGCCACGTTGTGATTGACACGCTTTACAAAGGACCTTTGCTCAGGCATGATCGTTCCGCGCTATTGTTGCTTGAGTCATGTGCGCACGACGCCGTATTGAAGCAGCAACGAGCCGCAAGTGTTTTGCTCAGTTCAACACAACATTTGTAGGCATCTTATCTGTGGCTGACAAAGTGCACAACAGCATTATTGTTGCGAGCAGGTACTGCCCTTACAGATTACAAGCCCCCATCCTTGCTGTGCTCAATGCTGATTGATGGTTTGCAGGAGCATGATCAATTAGTTGAAGAACCTGCTCAGAGTGGACAGCCTTCGTCTCAGGGGCCATCATCAGGACCAGCAGCATACAGCATAGACGTGGCCAGCTTGAGCAAAGGCCAAAGTCAGGCAACTGCTCCAGTAGGTCAGCAAGCAGCAGGAACAGGTCAGGCAGCTACTGAAGGTTTGCCAAGGCCAGCCTCTTCCTGTCAGCCAGGTCCTGCAGGGTTATAGACAGACTCGGCTGCTGGACCTTCAGCTCAGCCAGACATAGCTGGAGGTGGCCATGCATCACATACTGTTGCTATTAGCTCACAGGGGACAGCAATTGCAGGGGATCAGGCAGGATCTGTGGCACAGCAGGCTGTGCCTGCAGCAACTGCTCCAAAAGTTGTAAAAGTCCCAGCAGCGAGCAAACTTGAGAGTCTGCAAGCAGCTGCTGAAAGCCTGGATGCCACAAATGTTGCAGACCTGGCAGCTTTGGTGCGCGATCTATGTAGTGCACTTGACAACCAGACAACTGCTCAGGTGTGCTTACTAGTCTTGAAAGATGATGAGCCAATTGTGTCGATGCTGCATTGTGTTGTGTCAAAGCGCTTACCTTCAATGCAGGGGGCTGCATCTACAACAGGGGTGTCACAAAGTACAATTCAAGGGACATCATCTGGCTTCACGCCATCGCAGAGACTGGCACAAGCCTGGGAAGCATGCTTGAAGTGTGGAGTCTATTGTTTGGTCAAGATCGACATGGCTGCAAACAAGGTACAACACATGCTTGTGCAGTCTGCAGAAGACACCTCCAGCTGGACAACTTAACACATTGCTTCATTTGAGTCACGTACTGTGTATACTTGTATTGTGACACACAGACACCTCACAGATAACCTGATTTTGTGTGTACTGACACACCTGATGTGATGCAGGATATGCTGAAGCCTGGCAAAGACCTTAGCAATGCTATGACTGTGGGCTTCTTGGCAACACAGCAGAAGAACCTATACACAGCCAATCGGGTAGGCTTTGGGCTTGGCCTGCTGGGTTGGGCTTTGATTCAGGCTCAAAAAACTGGCAAAGCGTTTGAGGCTGCCAAAAAGATGCTACCACGCCACACTGATGTTGCAAGTAAGTCTGTCTGGCTCATACATCATATGGCAAACGGCTTGTTCCAAAAATTGCATGCCATTGGCTTCTCAGGTGTCCTGTAACTACTCTGTATAAGGTATCAGGAAGCTTTGCAACTTGTTTAACATGTCAGCTTGCATATTGGCAGATCTTTTAGCAAGATGTATATGCACATTGTCAACCTGGAATCAAGCTGCAGCAAAGAATTGTCCAGTTTCAGCAATTTGTTGTGCAGGTGGTAGAACTGGCAGCCCAGCTTCACGACCCAACTCATCAAAGGGCTTTACAACTTGAGGTTGAGCAGATAGCAGCAGCTTTGGCGACATGCTGTGCACAGCTTCGTCCCAACTTGTTGCAGCGGTAAAATTTTGTGCTCTGAGCCACGTGCGTGCGTGCGCTGCACGCAGCTCAGTGAGTATGACATGCAACAAGTCCACTGCACAACAAAGCTGCTTCATGCTGCAGGTTTTTCTCTGCTTTAAGTGATGATGAGAAGATGAAGGGTCTCAATGAAAACCTGGCAAGAGTTATGCAGCGACTGATATTACCTGCGCTCCTGGAGAGCCTCAACAGGTCATCTTGTGTTTGTGATGGTGACCTATTCACTCTGCGAGGTCTCTGTGGCCTGGAATTAGGAAGAAAAAAAAGTTGCATATTGCTGCGCAATGTAGCACTAGCAGCTAGAAGCTGCCTTGATCTGCAATGCCATTAGCAGCATAAGCATATCCTCCAAATGCTGCTCAGTGCCTGGCTTGAGGTATGGAACTACTGGGTCATGCCCGAACCGTGTAAGCAGCTGTTTAGCGTGTTCAATCATGATTTGGCATGCACTACCACAATGCCTTTCCGGGTACTTGGCTGTAGAGAGATGTTACAAACGACATTCAACAAAAGCTTTTGTAATGTTGCTCACTGGATTGTTGTTTTTGCAATGCAGGAGAAGTGCACGGCAGAGTAGAGGTGGTCTTGTCTAAACTTGGGTGTGTACTTGTGGATTCCCAAATCCATGGCACCAAGCTGTCTGATACAACCAGATGCTTTGCCCCAGCTGAGTCCGGCGTCCATGTTGTTGTCATTCACGGGATGGGTGGCCTTGGGAAGACAACACTAGCTCATTATGCCTACAACAGCGTCAACCCCACGCATGCGAGTCAGGGAGGTGCTCAGCTGCCACGTACTTTCATCAGGTGCAATGTTGCACTACGCCGCGAACCAAGTGATGACCACACTGACACACTTCAGCACAGTCCTGCAGCAGCTGACAGGCAGATTGCACAGTTTTACAGCAGGCCAGTATGCTAACGAATTGTCCACAGCAATTGACCATCTCAGTCAGCCTGTGTTTCTGTTCCTGGACAACATTTGGGACAGCAGCACTCTGAAGAAATTGCTGCCAGCTGGGACTGCACTGCCGCCTGGCAGTGCTGTGTTGGCCACCACTCGCCAAGCAGACGCAGCGGTGACCTCAAGTCTGTGGACAATGAGTTGGAAGACTGTAATTACCAAGAGCACCAAGCTGACTTACTTTCAAAGAAACAAGCACAACAGCTCTTCCACAGGCTGTTACATCAGTCGCCAACAAAGGCCGGAAGTCTGACTCAAGAACAGGAGGATGGCGTTGTGGGTCTCTGTGGCAATCACCCTCTGCTGTTGACAGTTATGGCGCCGATCTTGCGCAAGCACCCATTCAAGTGGGAGCGTGTCAAGAGAGATCTGGCAGGAAGCGAGTCTGTCAAAGGCTTCCGTGACAAGGGTGACTGGCTCAGTCAACTCAAGGTCAGCTATGATGTCCTTGAAGACTATCTTCAGCAGGCCTTCCTGGATATTGCTCATGTCTGGCGGGGCAGATCATGGGAGGAGGCAGAGGCTTGCTTTGGCCACATTGGACATGAGCCCGAAAAGTTGCAGCTGCTTATGGAGCATTCTTTGGTGTCACAAGGTAGTCCTCATAGTTGTATTGCTTGCATTTCACCCATCATGGCATTTGCACATTTGTGCTAGCACATTGACTTTTGGCCCCTGCTTTGCCCAGGCATTAGGCTAGGCATGAGCTTTGTATACAACAAGCAATATACATGCAATCTTTTCTTTTCTTTTCTTTTCTTTTCTTTTCTTTTCTTTTCTTTTCTTTTCTTTTCTTTTCTTTTCTTTTCTTTTCTTTTCTTTTCTTTTCTTTTCTTTTCATTTCTTTTCACATGCAATTTTGGCAGAGAAACAACGAGTGTGTTGCAGGCCGGCAATGGCACTTTGGTGATTGCTATGGGGGGAACGTAGTGCAGGTGCATGACTCCCTGCAAGCAATGGCCCGCTTCATTGCTGCAGAGCCAGGCCGTGCTGGTGGTGTGTACATCTTGGACAGCAACCTTGAAGACCCTCTGTATCAACGCCAGCCCTCTCAGGTGGGTGTGCTTTCCTGAGGTATTCAATTGGGGTTTACAGCCACTGTTTTCATCCTATGAAGGAGTATGCATGTTCATTGCCCACTCTGTGGCTCAAACATGCTAATCAGCTGACGGGGCCTAGTCAAGCTTCGACACGGTGAAAGACGCCAGTCTAGTATGGTCATCACGCTCCTAAGTTCCTCTCAGGATAATTCCACTTTGCAGACACCCTCAGAATTGTCCACACCAAGCATTGCTTACTTTGAACCATTTCTCTAGCTGTTTGTTCCAAAGATCTTGAACAACTAAGCTTGTGACAAGTGATGGTGAGTGTGTGCATAATGCACGTTGATCTACAAAACTGTCAGCAGCAATATGCAACAAACAGTTCCCACACTTGTATGTTTTTAAACCCATGGCATTTGCAAGGTTTTGCCAATGGCTACTGTAAGTGTCGGCATCAATGCACTGCAGGTCTGTGCTATGATAGCGAGTTCAAGCACCTTGACCAAAGTGGTGCCAGAGCTAATTGGTGCAGTAGGGTCACTGGTGTTCCTAGAATTGCGTACCACTTCTTTTCCTGTACCAATACAGCTGCCGTCAATGCCGGCGCTGCGTTATTTGTGTCTGTCCTTCACCACAGATTCAGTGTTCCTAATCTTGCGCAAAGTTCTCAACTGCGCTTACTAAAGCTCGATGCGTGCGAAGCGAAGCTGGATGACATTGCATGGGACAGCTTCAAGCATTTGGACCTTCGAGAGCTTGGGACCAGCTTAAGTCCCTTCTTCAACAGCCTTGAACACCTGACCAAGCTGCACTTGCTATGCAAGCAGCTGGAACAAATGCCATATGTGCGCAGCTTGATCAGCCTGCAGCAACTGACAATAGAGTGTGAGGCATTGATTCACCTTCCTTCAGATATTGGCAGCCTCAGCAAGCTGACCATATTAGTATTGACAGATTGCTTCAAACTGCGCCAACTGCCAGACAGCATCAGATGGCTCTGCAGCTTGCAAGTGCTCATTCTCTGTTATTGCAACTCCCTTTTGTACCTGTCAGAAAGCATCAGTGAGCTCAGTTTGAAGTCTCTCTCTCTATCCGGCTGCAGCTCCCTTGCATGGCTGCCAAACAGCATCGGTCAGCTCAGCAGCTTGCAAAAGCTTAGCCTGTCCCACAGCAGCTCCCTCACATTGCTGCCAGATGGCATCGGTCAGCTCAGCAACTTGGAGGAGCTGGATCTGTCCAACTGCAGCTCCCTTGCATTGCTGCCAGACAGCATTGGTCAGCTCACCAGCTTGAAGAAGCTTGACCTGCGTTACTGCAGCTCTCTTGCATCGCTGCCAGACAGCATCGGTCAGCTCACCAGCTTGGAAAAGCTTGAGCTGTTATACTGCAGGTCCCTGACATTGCTGCCAGACAGCATCACCGCCCTCGATAACTTGAAGAAGCTCTCTCTGCAAGCATGTAGCTCCCTCACATCGCTGCCTGATGACATGGGTCAGCTCAGCAGCTTGGAAGAGCTGATGATTGAGTGTGACTCCATAGTGTCACTGCCAGACAGCATCAGTCAGCTCAGAAGCTTGACACAGCTCGTTCTGCAGGGATGCAACTTACTTGCACTGCTGCCAGATGGCATTGGTCAACTCAGCAGCTTGCAAGACCTCTGCCTGCTTGAGTGCCATGCCCTGACAATTTTGCCAGACAGCATCAGTTCCCTCAGTTCCTTGCAAGAGCTCACTGTCGACAGATGCGACTCCCTTGCATCGCTGCCGGACGGCGTCAGTCAGCTCAGCAGCTTGGTGCTCTGTGTGAGCGACGGTAGCTCCTTAACATTGTCAAACAGTTGCAGTCAGCTCACAAGCTTGAAGAAGCTGACTCTGTCAACATACAGCTCCCTTTCATTGCTGCCAGACAACCTTGATCAGCTCAGCAGCTTGGAAGAGCTCAGTCTCGAGGGCTGGCCCTCATTGAAGTTGCTGCCAGACAGCATTGGTCAGCTCAGCAGCTTGAAAAAGCTTTCTCTGCACAGCTGCACATCCTTGACATTGCTGCCAGACAGCATTGGTCAGCTCAGCAGCTTGCAAGAGCTCAACTTGCTTCACTGCATCTCCCTGAATTCATTACCAGACAATGTTGGAAAGAGTGTGACCATCTTGACAGAGGGAGACCTTTGGTCACTGCAGGTGTGTTTCCGCTTGTGTATCAGAAAAGTGTAACCAGGTACAGTACAGTGCATATAGGCCTACGAGCTGATGTAAGCAACAGGTATACTTGTGTTCAATCTGCACTTGGAAGTGCAGTGGTAGCATCCCTTACATTGTGTGACTCTCTATGTATTCGGCCAATATTGAACGTGTGGCATGCTAGTGCTTAGCTGATTCAGTCAGACTAGATGCTCAAGTGGCCCCCAAACTCATGCTGACATCATGACATGGCAGGTGCATGTGACACGACAAAAAGAGGCAACAATGACCGTTCTTCTAGCAGCAATGAAATGACTATATGTGCAGGATCACAAGGTAACCCAACCCTGCAATTTGCTGAGATGAATGTGGGGTGTCTGGGATGCGATATATGTCTACGCAGGTACAACACCAGCTTCTGAAGCATTATCCATACATTCCCAGTTCAATTGCGCTGTTGTGCATAGGTGCAGCAGCTGGCCTGCTGATACTGCTTGATCACAAGCTGTCAAATTCCTGTACTGTTGTCAGGCCATGCCCTTCCAGGCTTTTGCCCTGCCTGCCTCCTCTAAACTGCCCTGCCCTTTCCTGCTTTGTCCCTGTCTCAAGCAAAGCATCTGAATGCATGAATGGGTGGCCATGTAGAAGGGACAATAGGCTGCGCATGACTCACTGTTAATTTGTGGGTCAGTACAGCCTGATGAGCGTAGCAGTCCAATGTGTTCAGAGGCAGCCCAGCTCTTATCCTTGCTGCTGACAAGGAGCATGCCTTGCAGGGGCAATCCCCACCCATGATCCCCGATTTTTTCCATTAGCCCCAACAGCACCCCCCTCAAGCACAGGCAAGGCTGCCTGGAGACTAACATGAACCAGGAGTGATTGGCAGCTGTTTGTAATGCCACCACCAGTGCTGCCGTTTGCAAGGTCAAGAAAAGCCGCAAACACAATGCTGACATGTAGTGCTGAAGCAGCCCAGAGAGCTGCAACTGGAGCTGCAGGTAACAAAAAAGGGCTTTTCTGTAAGCCTATTTCAGCAGTCCTGCACTTGTGCTTTGCTGTTAGTTTCAAAACCAGGGCTGTACAGCCAGCAACACAACGTCAGCAGGTACTGCATCGGCTCCTTCAGTGTCATCTGCTGTAGCGACAATGCAAGTTTGGCTGCATGACTGGGCATGGCTGACTGCAGCTGCTTTGAGGGCAGCAGGCACACAAGGCAGCCATGCTGGTACTGAAACATAGCTTGCAATCAGCTGCCTTGGCATAGCTGCCTTGGCATGGCATAACAGCATGCCCCAAATCCTGCATGTGTTCACTATGCTTGCGCTTAGATCCATTCACCTTTCTGGTGTTGACAGTAAGGCACATTCTCAAATGAAATGATGCTTGCTGCAGATACCACCAGACTGTCATGGGTCCTGTGTTCAGTTGAAGCAGCAGCTGAGGCAGTGGGTTGCCCGGATGCTGGTGACCATTGACTTACATTAGTGATGGCAACCAGACCCTGCTGGCTGTTGCTGCCTCACAGCTTCTCCCTTCCAGGCAAGCTCTGCCTTTCCAGCTTGCCTTTCAGTCTGCCTTTCCATTTGGCCGTTCCAGTCTGCTGTTCCAGCTGCCACCATGCAGGCATGCAATCATCATTAGCCTGATCAAGTAGCAAAATGTGACAATGCTGTTTTAGGCATGCAATTTGCCAGCATCGCTGTCAACATAAGCACTGTCAACATAAGCACAAGCACAATGAGCAGTGGCATTGGATTGTCCTCTGTCATCAAGTTGACAATATTGTGACGCTGTGTATGCTGTTTGAGTGAGCACCATGCAACCTTTTGACTGCAGAGGTGGCACCCAGTCTGGCCTGCTGCCTGCACATAGGGCTGTTGGCAGCAAGCTTTACTAAGCCTGGGCCCCTGTTTGCTGTCAAAAGTAGACTAAGAGACCAGCCGACACAAATTTTATTACCAATGACTCGGTTGCAGGCTCACCTATCCTTGTTGTGTCTGCATTACACAATGACCAAGATCATGTGTCATCCTTGTAAGTCACCCAGTCACTCCCAGCCCCATAGTAGCGTCCACTGTGTGAGCTCAATGATCGTCTCTTCAACCAAGTTGTGTGCATGTGCAGATGGAGCTGGTCTCAACAATGAAGTCTGCCTCAGAGACCCTGATTACTGGCAATGCTGCTGGTGAGACTCCACCAAAGCAGTCAAGTCGTGCAAAGACGTCCCAGCAGGCAAGTTCTGTGCTCCCAATCAGATGACGCCAAGTCATGCAGGTGTATGATACCCAGACACTATGTAGCATCTTCATGAAGGCATTCCTGCTAGTATTGTGTTTGGAGTTGTCTTCAGATGGCTCCATTGTGACTGTGTATGCAGTGCAACAGACTTCACTTTGTCTGGTGCAGGTCTGGTAGGCTGGTGTGATGTTACTTGGGCACCTCATCGGAAGATGACATGACAGCTGGGTGGGGTGCTCTGAGTCTCTCTGCAGGTACCAGACCAGCTTCTGAGGCATGACCTGCACAACTCCAGAACAGGTGTAGCAGCTGTTCTGCTGAGACTGCACACATGCTGTCAATTTCTTGTACTGTTGATGTGTCAGGCCGTACGCTTGCCTGTCCCTGCCCTGTCCCGCTCTATCTTGTCGTGCCCCTGTTTCAGGCGCATACATTATAGATGTAGAAGAGCAAGCTTACTGCATGCTGTTCTACAGGTCAATACAAGCTGATGAAAGTTGTACTGCAATGTGCATGTTGTCTCACAGAGGCAGCTCAGCTCTTGTCCTTACATTAGCCAAGGAATATGCCTTGCAGGCGCAATGCCTTAGCAGAAGCCCTTGTGCACCAAGGCTGGGCAAAGCACAGCATGTTTTGGGCAGGCCCATCTTGAGCAGGCCCATATTGAGCAGCCCCATATAAGCTTGCCTTGTATCAAGCCCCCACCCCTGGGGGTTCCTGCATTCTAGCACCCCATCAAAACCCCTCGCAACTACTGGTGCTCCACAAACGAACATGCGAACAGTTTGATAAGTCATAGGGTACATGGATGCGCTGCCAATCAGCCCAAGATGGTGCATTTTATGTCCGCAAAAACAGTTTGCTTGAATAAAGTTGGGTCTGATCGTTGTGTTCAATTGATGTTTCTAGATCTTCCATTGATTCCTGACACACAGCTGGAGCATTAGTAGCATTGCATTTTGACTGGTGATACTGCCTGTGCTACAGTACCGGTAGTCGCCACATTCACAGTTATATCCCACGTGTGTATGCGTGAAAGTGGCCATGCCTGGCATATAAGTCTGTGCGTTGCCTTGATAGTCTGTGCGTTTGGGAACATGCACTCCTCAATTGCCTGATGTTTGAGCATATCATGACATTGGGGCAGTTCTGAGCACCTGCAGTGCATATTGTATGAGTATGCTCGCACACCGCACTGCCCTGTATACCAGTAACATCAAACCGATGTTTGGCCAGTGTTTGGTATCGTTCTGTGACTGCAAAGCCAAAATTTTAGATCATCACTCTCACTACAACCTGAAGCCATTTGCGTCACACCTACCTTTGAACAGCAGCTTCATAGTACGCTGAAACAGTACACACAAGACAGGGACATGCAGGGCTTGCACATGAGCATCAATAACGGGTGCTCTTTGCACCAATAGAGCCGAACGCGTAGCAAAATGCATGGCAATTGGTTCCAGTTTATTGCATAAATCACATGCACACACTGCACATGTGTGCGGGGACATGATGTCCAAGCATCATCAAGCAGGCTCCCACTGAAAACTGGCCCAGGGAGCGTTGTGCAGCAGAAATCAGTAGAGGCAGGCGTCAGCAGCCAAGTACTTTATCTGACATATGTTACATGACAAAGAGTGTAGCAAGCAAACTCATTGAGCGCTCTGTGGCAGCTTCCAGATGCCCTTCCAAAAGTAAACACCAGTGAGGGCCACACAGTCTGCCGTGTATATGAAAGGAAAGCTCTTCCACACAAATGGCAAGACAACATTGATGAGGGGGACCAGCAGAAACAACAGATTCAGTGCATCCTTCTCTTGTGCATCGCACTCACGCGCTCTCAAGGAGGGTATTGTAAACATCCAGATTGACCACATCCTGCGGCACATCACATCATTGAGATGATGCCAAGAAAGCTGCATACTAGAATCAGAACATAGCATTCACACAAATGCTGAGGCAAACGGTGCTCTTCCTGGGTGCACGCGATGATCTATGTTGAACAACATGTAAGGCCTTGCTGCATGCATACAACTGTCACGTTCTGCAAAGAGGCTGGTGCAATGACTGCTTTGCAGTCTGGAAGACTGATCATGAGCTTCAGCTTACCCCATGAGTCTGGGAATATCTGGCCGCTCTGACGGAAACAATATGTTGAATGATAGAAATCCTCCCACCTGCACCACCAGGCATACACCATGTTACAGCTGCCTTGTGACAAGGTACACCACTGCATGTACTGGCAAATCTGTGAATCTGTACTGCCATGAAGCTTACCACTAGACCAATCCAAGCCTGTGCTTCAAATATCTTGTATAATGTGCTACCTGAATACGTAAAGCCATATCACAAGGATTGCTTGATCTGGTGGCTGACACAGACAGCTGATTGAAGGCTTTACTGACAGCCAGAGCAGAGTCATAGCACACTCACCCTTGAAAGCTGGATTCTTGGAAGGGCCAGAAGCTCTGGGTGCAAATGTGGTAGCTGCATCTCTGGCAAATTTGGAAACCTAGCAGCATCCATGAAGAGCATCACTGAGGCTGAGGCAAAGTCAGTAGACTGCCAAGTTTGTGTGCAAGCTTGCAAGGCATACCTCTTTATTCAAGTCCTTGTTTTGCGCTCGGCTGTCATCTGCGATTGCAGCAAAACATCGTGCCAAAGCCAGGATGTGCATCATTTCATGTACGAGAAGCCTAGTTGTACTTTCCAGCACCTGAGGTAGAGGCTTCTGGCTGCACATTGGGATCACTGGCTGCACGGATTTGTGTTTTGCACGGGCAAGTATGAGTTGATCGAAAGGCTCTGCTGCTGTGCAGCCTTCGGAGTTGCAGAGGCGCTAGCAAGGACGGACGGTGAGACTGAGTATGCAAGCAGTTCATATGGTACACGCCCAGCTTGCTGCCTCAAGCCTACGTCACCAATACGCACGGGAGATGGCTGATTTTCGCGCAAGCTTTTGAGTGCAAGTGCTTGATTCAAATGAACTTTTGACAGGTTGCGTACAGCTAGGGGCTCTGCAACAACCCACGCAGGCGTTTCATGGGATTACATTCTGATTCGAAGCGAGACGAACAATTGCTTACAGTCAGCAAATCCGGTCTTCTTCTTCCTGGTTTGGAAGTCGTAACCTGATTTGCGCTTCTTGCGCCAAAACGCGCTGGGTTTTGCAGTGGTAGAAGTATCACTGGTGTCGCATGTAGTGTTGCGAGCCACTCAAAGCGTCACATCCCACTCCCCTGAACTCGCTTCGATCTTCGAGTCGCGTGCATGCACACACTCTATTGTGATCTACTTCGGGATTTGGGCAAGTACCCTTGACAGCGCCTCTGCGGTGTCATATCTATTGCGCAAGAGCACTGGCCAATGCTGATGAATGACAGCCAAAAGTTTGACGACCCACTTTCAGGATTGGCCTTTGCTCGGGAGGACGAGGTGAACGCGCCGGTCAACTCGTCCGGTCAAGCTAGGCTTTGCAGACTAAAACGTAAAGGGTTTCTTTGTGATGACAGGAGCTAGACGAAGAGATACCGTTTGACGACCCTCCTGAGACCCCCCCACACGCACAGGTAAACTCTTTGGTGTCCACCTTCTGGCTACCGTCGACTTACTGCGCTGTAGTCACTTGCCGTCCTCATTGCAGGCGGCGTTTCTGGATTTGGATCCAGGATCCAAGGAGCCTCTTCTGCAGCAACAGCATCAAAGCACTCACCAGCAAGGGAACACACAGTCTAGGAGCAACCATTATGCACCACAAAGCTCCCAGCAACAAGAGTCAGATCAGTATGCCACCACTAGGCTGGACACACTCGCCAGCTATGGCCAGCTTGTAACTCCTCACACCTTTGATGATGCACCAGATGTCAGCCAGCATGAAATCCGACCTCAGCCAGGGGCGCAAACAAATGAAGCTGGTCCTAGTAGCAGCACATCGCTGCCTCGCGCCCAGATGCAAGGCAGGAGGCCCCAGATCAGTGTCACAGATCCTGTCAAGCACACAGAAAAGTCTCTGGTGCCCGGCGTCAGCGGAAGCTATGTAACATACACAGTGACCAGCCGTATGACACTGCCCAAGTACAGCAGCAGAGGTGCTACAGTGCGCAGGAGGTTCCGAGACTTTGTGGTAAATACTTACTCATACCCAGCTGAACTGCAAAAAGCAGCATTTGCCTTTTCTGATATTCAAGTTTTGAGCCTTTTGCAGCTGTAGCTGCTATGTAGGAGAATATGGCTACAAAACCCAGATGCATTTTGTGCATGCATATGGAAAGTATATGTCTATGGATGATGTATGCCAAATGCACATGCAGGCGTCCTATCCAGATGACTGCTTGCATGTTTGCAACTGCATTCAGCACTTTACATTGAAGTGGCCAACTCCATATGCCATGCTGCTGTCTTGTTTATTTAGTTCTGATTGGCCTACATGGCACACCCCAATGGCTGCCAGCATAGATTTATAATCTTGTCAAGGATAAGGCCCTACCCCAAGCTTTTGCCAAAAACCCCATGAGAGTGCATTGGCTCTTGTGTTGCTGTCTTATTTTCCCTTGTTTGTCCCTCCTCGCCAAATTGACCCGAGCACCTCCTTGCCAGAAGCTTTGACAGGTGGCATGCATGCAGGCCTTAGCAGAGCTGCTGAAGGTGACTCACAGGGGCTATTTCATACCGCCCCGCCCTGAGAAGAACCCTGTGGAGGGCCAGAGGGCCAGCGATGAATTTGTGGAAGTGCGGCGCAATGCTTTGGAAAAGTACATTATCCAGCTGGCAATGCACCCAGCCATTGTGCAAAGCGATGTGAGTGCTGCTGTTCAGCTGTTGCTCATGTGTTTCTGTGCTAAAGAACACACACACCATGCTTGTGACTGCTCTCCTATGGCATCTCTTGCATAGCATCAGCCAAATGCGACCTGATCACTACTAGGACCAATCCCCATGCTCCACGTCTTTTGCATAGCCAGTGGCTGCTGCAGCACCCGCAGACAGTGCCCTAGGGAATTGTCTGCGGGTGTTTGGAACACAGTTTAAGGCAAAGTTTTTGCCCACAAGAGTGTGCTAAATATGTAATGAAGCCTTGCGCACACGCACACGCTACTTTTGTACGGTATGGTTGGTGATGCTTCTGTGCTGTGGTGCGTCGCTCAGGAGTTGCATGTCTTCTTGGAAGCAGATTCCCCACTGGGGTCCAACCTGCAATGGCAGCAGCTGCAGCCCATGCATGGCTCCATCCTGGAGGGGGTGGCACGCCTTCCCAAGCAGCTATTTGGTGAGCACTTCTTGTTTTATGCTATAAATCAGTAAAGAAAAGAGAAGAACAGAAAAGACTACGCCTTTCGGCGTCGGTTTAATGAGAAGCCAAGTATTGTACCGGGCTGCCCAGGGCTATAAATCAGTACCTTGTAGTCTGGGTTGTGGAGGCAGTTGTGCCTCATCAGACATCCTGGCTTGAAAGCATGGATTCAAGAGTCATGATTGCCTGAGGCCTCATACCCACCATGAACTCGCAAACAATGCTGTGCAAGTGATGGTCCTAGCTTGCGTAGGTTCCCTTTGAGAACGATCCAAGTTCTCAAGCAGCCTGTACAGCTGACGCAGCATATGTGCATCCCTTATTGCTATGTCGGTGCACTGCACGCCACTCAGGAATCTTCATGTTGACGCCTGTAATGGCAAATTTCAGACAAAACTGATGTCACACAAAACCGATGTTAAACCTGTGTAAATTTCCTGCATAGTACAAATCTGAGCACCCCCTGCATGATACTGCAGTAGCATCTGTTTGGTAGTTGAAAGGCCACCGTGTGCTGTGCCAACAGCTAGTGCATGGTGTCGCAGGGCAGGATCCAGCAGCACCTTCACCAACAGAGGCAGCCACCAACACAAAGCACACCTCGGACCTGCTGAGGCGATTCAAGGAGCTGACTGTGAAGGAGCCCAAAGACCCAGGAGCCCTTGACCAGCCTGAAATTGACCTAAGGGTGAGCCCTCATATCAGGACAGTAGACATGGTTGTCCCATACTTCTATGCATTGTTCAGCTGCAGGTGACCTGGCCATAAGCTGATTGAGGCTTCCTTGTTTGTTGTCCTGAAGCAGCATGTACATGTATGCATGAGACCAGGCTGCTAAGCATTCGTGTCCTATCCCTCATAAGGCACCTGCATACTTGGGGGACAGATCCTGGTGATTGCAGTACAAGCCTGCTCACAACCAACACCCAGCACAAACTTTCCCCGACCTTATTTCAGGTTTTAGCCACACACTTGCAGTGTAGTTTCTGCGTGACGATCTGTGACAATGGGCCAAGTACTTGCTATCAACTTGCCTGACTGCTGTCCAGAACGGGCTTGGCAGCAAAGGGTCAGGTCTGCAATCCAGTTAAGTTTGACAAGCAGCACATGGCCAACTTTCTGTTTAGCATATTGACAACTATATGCTGAACAGAAAGTTGGCCATGTGCTGCTAAACAGGAAACTGACCATTTTCTATGTGCTGCTAAACAGGAAACTGACCATTTTCTGATTGTCAAGCAATTTTGGACAATCAGACTATGGTCACTTTTCTGTTTAGTTGTCAATGCTGAACAGAAGATTGGCCATGTGCTGCTTGTCAAACTTGACTAGATTGTCGACCTGACCCTTTGCACAAGCTTGAGCAGCAATATTGAATTAATTAATGGCCTAACAATTAAGGAATTAATGCCCATTGCCATCTGGCTACATCAACAGAAACAGCGACCTTCAATTTGCATTGATTAAATATAGTGAACTGTATGATTGGTAAATGGTACCTTTGCTGAGGGATAGCTGCAAACCTGACAAAGCACACACAAGCTGAGTACTTCACAAGCCAGATCTGATCGCACGTATGACCTCTTCAACAGAGCTGTTTCTCCCAATTGTTCTGCTTGCAACCCACCACACTGTTGATCATGAGCAACAGTTATATTTTGCTGCCTGGGCTGAGTATAGCAGGCATAGGGGCTATCTTTCTGGCTTCCCAACTCTGTACTTTGGCTCTGGTCCAAGGCCTTTGATCTGCCTGTGCAGCACCCCTTTACTCTGCTCTGCAGCAACATGCCTCAGCAAGCATCGCATGTTGTTGACCAGCGCCGTTGCACTGCTAGGACTGCTGCGCCCTTACATTGCTTGCAAGTCATCTGCGACATGAACGACGCTCTGACTCTCTAGACTTTGAGCAATTGCAATAAGCTCAGCAAACGGAGATCCAGAATGACATCAATGTCTCAGCTGACTTGCAAACAAAGACCTTCCTTTCCGCAGGAAGCCGAAAACTGTCTTGGCTGCTGTAGTATGTATGCTGCACAGCAGGCAACGTATACGCACAGAACTGTATGCACATGTTCTGATCGTATCATATTACAAATGCGACAAGGGAAATCCAGACTTCTTCTTGCTTACAATCTTGCCTTCTTCAACTGGCATTTAGGGTCCAATGTGCTTCAGAAGCTGCGCCTGTCATTCTATGCTCAACTTAATGAGCCAGGCTTTCAGTTGACCACACCTCACGTGATGCATTGCAAGGGCAACACACCATTACAGATTCCTTGCCGTTTATCTGGAGTTTACTTTGCAATCACAGTGTGGCCAATGGAAACTCCAGATGAACGGCAAGGACTTTGTAACGGTGTGTTGCCCGTGCAGTGCAGCATGTCAGCAGCATAAGACAAGCTGAGGACTGTGGGCATAAGCAGTGACAGCGAGCTGCTCTTGTGTTGGCTGCACTCTACCTGATGCCCCAAACCAGCTGGTGTTCTGTCACAAATGGGAGCAGGTCAGCTGTTTATTAGGGGAGCCAACTCACAGCAAAACAGCTGTTCTTCTTGTACAGACATGAGTAGTCCTGGTCAAAGTAAAGACAGCACCTCTGGCGCAGGAATCTTCTAAAACATCTCCCCAATGTACAAACGCGTTTTAAATGTCCCCAGGCGTTTCTGAGTTTAGATTTCTAGTGTAGGGATGATTTCTGAATTAAAATAGACGTTTCGGGATTGCAAAGAGCTGGGGCTCTCTTGAGTAGGCCCAGAAAGTTTTTGTGTCACAGGTGACAATCAGTTTTACTTTGATAAATCTATTCATGTGAGGAAGAAATTGGACTTGTATGACACAATGCCTTCAGAACGCCCAGGCTACTTTTGATTGGCCTGTATGATGTTGTCAGCAGCTGCTGATGTGCAGAATGAGTACAAGCCAGCGAGCTTCTTGTATCTGCACCTTTGGACAGGAACACTGAAAGAGACTATACTTGAGCATGTGGTAGTCTCCAACAGTGCAACGAATGGGTCCATCAGCACTCCAATTGTTTGTCAAAGCGCACATACCATACTACAAGTCCTGGTGTGTGCGCTTTGATGAACAATTGGACTGCTGATGGACCCAGTCTACTGTGAGGCAATAATCATAACAATAACAATAGTAATAATAATAATAATAATAATAATAATAATAATAATAATAATAATAATAATAATAATAATAATAATAATAATCTTAGTAATCATAATATTAATAATAACGATAAAAAAGCATACTTAGCCAGCAGGCATCAGGTACATGCGACGCAGGTCAGTCCCCTCCGGACAGGCTTGTCTAGAGCATCATGGGTGTAGCGGTGTAACTGCTGTGAGACAAGTGCTACACTTAAGCCGCAACTCTCTTGGAGCAGCAGGTATGCGGCACCTAGTCCACGGCAGCTGGCCTGTGCTGGAAGACTGCACCTGTTTAACCTAGCTGCTTCTTGGCAAATTTGGTAACACAAAGATCAAGCTCCTTACAGAGTACTACACTTTGCCTGTGTGCTGAGTGGCTGGCCCTGCAGGCTGGACAATGCTTTGATGTCAACCGTGAACCCTCGTTCTGGTGTCACAGTCTATGAAAGGCTGGCACCTGGAGATCACAGATTGAGGCATCATACTTGCCTTGCAATCAGCGGTATTGTGTGGCTTTCAAAGTTTGGTGTACTTTGCTGTTTTGATGTTGTAGGGCTGTTGATGATTGGCACATCCTTACTCTAGCTGCGCAGACAGTGTGCAACCTTTTTTCATTTGTTGTTATGAGCAAACTCTAAAACAATCCATGAACAACAAAATTAGGGCCACCATGCGCACATTGGCAAAAAGCATAAACTTATTATCTCTACACAACTCAAAATGAAGTGAAAGCAGTCAAAGAAACCTGTCCCTCTGCATGATTCTTGACGCAGTCAACGCATCTGTTGCCATCAGTAACAGATGGGCCGACGGTGTCAAAGATCATGCAGAAGGGCTTGGATGCAGTCTATGGTATGACGTATGCCATGCTGGGAGTGTATGGTCTTTCAGCTGACAGTATGCTATGTTTTGGTGGTCGTAGTGTCTGAGGAAGCCTTGCATGCATCATACTTTGCTTGGCTCACTCCATACCACTCATATGTGAACAGTGGACATGTACCATAATATGATGTACAATTTAGTCTTATTTCCTCCAATCATATACCATAAAAATATCAAAGTTTGTTGTATAGTATCTGGTATGTGAAGGCAGGGCTCAAGGTGTCATCTGTCACGCTGCTGCAGAATGAGAAGCTGGTGGTTGATGAGTTCCTAGAGAAGGTGGCTGCTGCCTCCAGAAAGGTATGCCTGCCCACCCGACATTGCCTTTCCATGCCCTCCTGCTGCCCTTTGTAATCTGCCCTTGACTGCCAGCTCCCATTGCCTGATTCCATGCCCTCTTGCTGCCCTTTGTATTTGGCCCTTGACTGCCATGAGACTGCCTTTCCATGCCCTCTTGCTGCCCTTTGCGTTTGGCCCTTGACTGTCACCCGACATTGCCTTTCCATGCCGTCTTGCTGCCCTTTGCGTTTGGCCCTTGACTGCCACGACACTGCCTTTCCACGTCCTCTTGCTGCCTTTTGTATCTAGCCCTTAACTGCCATGACATTACCTTTCCCTGCCCTCTTGCTGCCCTTTGCAGTTTGCCCTTGACTGCCTGTCGTCTGCTCCTGTTGCAAAAGCTCGGCGATCATCTGCAGTCTGAATTTTCATCCTGATGCATGATTTCCTTGCTGTGCCTTTGCAAAGAGCTCGCTGGGTGTGATTTCACATTCTGCATTGAATGCTGTCCCTTTCGAACAGGCACAGCATCATTGCAGCTTTTGAAGTCACACCCAGCAGGGCTCAGCATGAGGATTGCCCCTACACAAGATGCCCAAGTCAGTTGCTGTGGGTCAGAAACTAGTGCCCGATCATTTCATACAAGAAAACGAAAACTGATCCTGTAAACCCAAGAAAAACCGATTCTTCATGCAGGCTGAGAGGTTAGTGAGCAAATTTGAGGAATTGGGATCAGTCACAGGTGATTTGGGCCTCAGCGCTATCAAGCTAGCCAAGTTTGAAGACACTGACGGCAGCCGGTGCGGAGCCTACACCGATTCTGCCACAGCCAGCAAAAGCATCTCTGCTGACAGCAAACGGGTGGGCATGGTAAGCAAGGATCCTCGCACGCACACACGTACCTGATGCCTGCTGCTGGCTCAGCCTGCAATTCAAGCATTGTGACTGTTGTAAGCAAGGAGCCTCCTGATATAAGCTACCTGCTTGCTCACTCAACACTCACAGCTTACGTTGAAGCTAAGTCTTGAACCCTGGACCTAAAATGGAATCCCCCAGCTGGAATCAGCATCAGATCTGCAGTGCATCCTGAGTGAGCACAGCTGTTAGGGTTGAGCTTGCAAGTATGACTGCTGCTCTATAGTTAGGCTCAAAGCTGCGCTTATCAGCTGTCAGTTTGCTGCTGGGCAAGTGTGCCAACATGCCTGGTTGCCCATATGCCAGATTTGGTGCAGGGAAGGCATGGACCCACATGTAGTTGGTGCTAAGCCTTTTGATGATGTAGAGCGTGTCCTGTGGAGCACCCTTTCTGATATTCTAGAGCGTGCTCCACATAAGACGCTCTAGATCATCAGAAAGCTTAGCACCAACTACATGTGGGTCCATGCCTTCCCTGCACCAAATCTGGCATATGGCCTTGTTGGTATTCATAGTGCTCAGGTCTTGCAACACGTATACTCACAATAGGTCCTGGGGTCAATGTGCACAAAGCTCCACCCTAGTGTTGGGTCTGCGTTGTGTTGCTGTGCACAAAGCTCAACTCTAGCTTTACGTCCTCAGTATATCCTGTACTGCGTTATTGTCCACAAGCTCATCGCTGGCTTTGCATTTGAGTCGGACTCTATCTTGTTCACTCAAACCAACAAAGGGTCTTTCAACTATCACAGACAGTCTCTACAGATCTGACTCTTGCTTTTCTGGATGTACAGGCAGCAGTTAGAGTGAGTCGCTTGAGCAGGACAGCAACAAGCAGCACAGCTCTGGCTCTCGCCCCCCTCCACGACAACCTAGCCCTAGCCCCGGTAAGCCCCACCCCTGCCTGACAACCTAGCCCTAGCCCTGGTAAGTCCCACTCACCCACAACAGGACCCACAGGACCACCTAGCCTATGGTTTGAGCAACCCGCCTCTCAGGCTTTCGGTCGGCAGTTTGATTCCAGGTTTTTTGCAACTTGGCCTTGGGATTGACGGCGGTTTAAGTAGGTACACGTTCATCCTGGGTTGATGTGCATCGCAGTGCTGGCCACATCGACTGCACACCCTTGGGTGGTACAAATAAGCCTGCTGTATGGACTTTTGAATCGGGGTGAGGCATACCTGATACCTATCTGGCTAATGCTAGAGCAAAGGCTGGCACAGGTTCGAATCCATCAATCAGTCAGAGCTGCAGGTGCATCTTGATGCATGTTCAGACATGCGCGTTGGGCGCGCGCGTTGTCTTTATTGTCAGGGTCTGAGTGCTGAATGACAACTTCCAAGAAACATGTTGTCAAGCTGTCAAAGCTGTTCTGTTGCTTAACCGACTTGCACAGCTTTTGTATTGCTTCAAACAGCATTTCACTCCCAAATAGACGGAATCACTGACAGCATGCAATATTGCCCGCGCTGCTATAACACTTGGTTTTGCAGCCACTTGAACCCTGCTAGACTCATGCCAAAATCATTTTGAACCACCCCAAGCATTGCAACTGGCTTACCTTGTCGAGGCGCTATGTTTTGGCTCAAGTTCAGCAGCCATGCTCTAAGTAAAGTGCTGACAGCCACGCTTTGGCATTTGCCTACCGCACAAACATGCTCTGGTGGGTGCCTGTCTGACCATGATCTTTCTATTTCGTTGTCAAAGTCTGTCCTCCTTTGGATGGTACAAGTTCTGTCAGATTATTAATTCAGTTCCACTTCCACGATGACTGGTCTCTTGGTAGATGCTCCTGAGTTTGAGACATAGCATTATGTCGCAGCATCCAAGCTCGGGAGCAGCTTACAAAGAGACCAGTCATTGTGGATGTGCAACTCGACTAGAAACCTGATAGGTGCATTTACTTGGGCAGGAGCAGGAGCACAATGCAGCTCAGATCTGTTCTGCACAGCAGCAGTTTGAGTGTGAACAGTATGTGCAGCAGTCATATGGGACAAGTATGGCCAACAGTGCGATGCTGACCACCATACTTGTCCCATATGACCGCTGCACATACTGTTCATACTCAAACTGCTGCTGTGCAGACTAGAGCTGAGCTGCATTGTGCCCGTGCTTTTGCACATGTAAATATTTGAGTGTAGCCTCTGTGAAGGCATGGACTGGCAGCGCCGTAATGCTTGTCACATGCCATACCAACAACAGCTTACAGTCAACAGTCAACATCATGTGGCGTGAGGGATATCCCATTCACAAGTGTTGTATATAAACCCTAAACCCTAAATATAGTGAGTAGATGCACCCACGCGATATGATGTGGTGCAGACAGTGCACTGATCATGTCAGATGTAATGTATGTCCACAACATGTTACACACTACATAGCACAGCCTTGGTGCACATGCCTTTTTCTGCTGTGTATTTCCACAGCCATAAAAGCGAACCCAAAGCCACGGACTGTTACGAAGATATTGTCCGCACTGTAACATATTTGTATGCAATGCAGGCAGCCAGCAAGGCTCTGAAAGAGAGGGAAGCAGCTTTGGTGACGCTGCATGCCATTGAGACAGACCTAGAGAAGCGACGCCATACCATTGTTGCCATTGAAGAAGAAGGACAGAAGGTGAATTTGTTGAAGCTTTACTCTGATCACATTTTCTTGCATGCAATGACTGAGGATGCGCATGTACCTGAGTGTGCGAAGATGTATGGGCGTGCAAAAATGGCTGACTTGAAAGTGAAGTATCTCTGCATCTTGAGAATGGCTGTTGGCTTGACAGTGCCGTTGTTACAATTTTTACACGTGCGTCAAGCAGCATCAGAGCTGGCTGGAAGCACACACTTTTCATGCAAGCCAGTATGCACCAATAACAAGTCTCGTGCTCAAAGACAGATGCCTTTGGGTGATCATTGTTCACGCGTGTATGCCATTCAGGTATTTGGTGGTGACAAGGCAAAGTTGCGTAAGACAGACAACCTGAAGAATGAGGTTGCTGGTCTTGAGGCTGCAGTGCAGGCTGCTAGCCAAGAGTATGACAGAGTCAAGCTGCGTAACACACAGGTGTGTCTGCATACAAACCCTTGCACCCATGTGCATGTGTACAATCAACACCATCATCAAGTTTTTTGCCTGCATTTTTGTTAGTGCACATGCTTCTTTGCAGCCAGCAATGAGCTGCTGATGCATCTGCCTGATGGGCATAATCAACATGCATTCACCAGGATTCTTTTTTGGCACAGGAAGTGTCACGCTGGAAAGAGTCCAGGATACAAGACTTTGATGGCATGCTGGTGGGCGCCGACTGCCTCTTGCACTTCCCGCCACATTGTGTTTGCCTGCATTGCTTGTTTGAGTCCTTGCATCAGAAGCTTTTGGACTGTGATATCATGACCATGCACGGCTCATGTTGTCCAGAGCTCCGTTTTAGAGTTCAGCAATAGCATTGGAATTGTGACTCTGCATTGTGACTTGATGACCTTTCTGATGCACAGGACAACTTTGCCAAGATCATGGCTGCTTACGAGGACCGATCACTGAGTGTTTGGCTGGAAGTTGCTGAGCAGTTTGGGGTCACCAGACAAGAT
>JAABUK010002101.1_pt1 | contig 36502 bp, 43 predicted proteins | sample 5559141 | NCBI WGS metagenome assembly JAABUK01 (sample SAMN10711869, study PRJNA513367) | rock metagenome | isolation source: Antarctica rocks | place: Antarctica: Victoria Land, Pudding Butte nord | collected 2016-01-03
TGGTTCAGGTGGCCACGATGACAATCGGGCCAACCAGCTGAATCCCAACCATCCAGGATCCTCAGGCGATCAATCTGGAGGTGATGATGACAACCGTGCCAATCAGCTCAACCCAAACAATCCAAACTATGGAAAGTCTGACTAGATTTCTTAAAGGCCATAGAGGCAAGGCTGGTTTACTGAAGCCAGTAATGCTATTAGGCAATGGCATTTGCTTGCATGGACAGCACCAACAAGGATGTTCTTAACAATGCGTTGCTGAAGTGAATTCAATCCTAGCCAGGGAGTGTTTCAGAACAGATTTGCACAGCATATGTAGCTGTAAAGGTGTTGCCTTATGGAGGCATGCATGCACTTTTCAAATGGTCAATATGATGGCAAATGCCAACTGTGCTCAGAAAGACTCCTGATGCCATGCTTGACTGGTTGCTTCAAACAACAGACCTGCAATTGATAAGCATGCAAGCCATGCTTGACCACAACCTTCTGCAGACATGCAGCCAGCTATTTACTGAGCAACAAATGGCTTGACATGAGTCGCCTACTAAACAGCAAAGTCAGAATCTGCACCATGCACAATTGCAGCTGGATCTGCCGGCAAAATATTTGAAAGGGCTTTCAGGCAGTCTTCACAGAGGCTCAAAGCTACTACAATGTTTTGGTACACGGCGGTTGCCACCAGGTTGATGTCATGTGCAGGATGGCATGCAATGCTGCCCATCACCCACCCTGCATCTGCAGACATCTGGGTGCCTAATATAAGCTGCAGGGTTGCTTTGGTCTACTATTGCTTTGGCTGCTTGCAACCTGGACCTTTGATTGAATTTCACTGAGGAGGTCAGGTGTAGATGCACACGAAAGCTTGCGTTGAAAGATCAGGGCGAACTGCAACAGCTTCCTGAGAGGTCAAACTACGTAGTTCGAGGCTGAACTCAGCCTGTCACAGCTGTATTGACTTGCAGCACACATGACATCAAATATGATGCGAAACTTCGATGCTTTTGCGATGAATGCTGTTTTGGCAGCTTTGTCACAGCTGGCTGCTGCGACCTAGTCTGCAGACTGGTCTCGGAGCCCAGCACATTGTCGAAACTTGTCCTGATCAGCGCTGGGCGCACAGCTTGCAGAAGCGGAGTCACCTTGATTGCCGTCTGTTCGGCTAGTGCACGTGAAAGTTTGGCCAGTATCTAGTTTACCGGAAGCAACTGACTCGACCATGCCCTCCATGGTGATCTGTACAAGCAGTTCACCGGCTCCTCTCTTGCACAAATGCTGGCTTGCACGGTCGCAGTTTCGAAGCACAACTGTGCTCATGCGTGGCAGCTGCCGGCAGAGGCGCCAGCTTCCAAGTCGTGCATTTGCGACGCAAGCAAGTGCTACAGCGGCAAAGGCTGCGGGAACTCCTAAGACAAGCTTGCCGGGCAGCGATGAAGCACATGTCAAGGCACCAGCCCCGTCCAGGCTTCAGGAAGCTGCAGAGGCCATTGGAGGTACTGAACACTTACTTTAATTGGCTACTATGATCTGGCAGTCACTTGTGAGAGGAGAGCATGAATGGCAACTCAGTATAGCGCAAGCGAATGTAAGGAGTCGTATGCATCAAGATGCATGATTGCCGTGCTGTTGCGCTGTTGACGTGGCAATGCTTGCTGTGATGCCTTTCTGCAAGTCTGCCCGCACAACTGGACAGATTGCTCTCGGCTACTGTGAGGCATCAATCACTTTGGCTCGTCATGTATCATGTAAGCAGCCACAAGTTGTCAAAGCATCAATCCCACTTGTAAGCTGCACCCAGGTCAGCATGTCCAGTCAAATTGCTTGCTGTGCTAGCCAGCTGATCATTCAGTGTCTCAATCATGGCTCATCTTGTCACACCATGCAGGTGTGCCAAGAGTGGTTCTGAGAAGGGGCAAGGCTGCTGTCTTCCGCAATGGACACCCCATGGTGTACAGTGGGGCTATTGATAGGGTGGTGGGCAAGCCCCAGCCACAGGCAGGGGATGCTGTCCTGGTGACTGATGGATCTGAGGCTCCTATTGCTTGGGGTGTCTTCAACCCCACATCCATGTTTAGAGTCAGGTGACCATCCTCCTGATATTTTGTATGCAAGGCAGAGACTCTGGGCAGGCATGCTTTGCTGTCACACTTTGCAACGCACTTCTGTGCAATCACTGGCTTGTGATCATGCCTGAAATACTTGGCCATGCAGCCTTTGCAGCATCAACACTGTGCAGCAACGTCACTCATGTGTTCAGTGAAGCCTCTGTACAATTACGATGAGGACCCTCTGCGGCTCAGACAGCTCTGATGTGCAGTCTGAATGCAGGATCATGCAGTTAGCGCACGAGGCAAACCAGCAACACCAGGCATCCCTCGTGCTGAACATGCCAGAGCTGATTGCTAAACGATTGCATACGGCTGTCCAGCTACGCACCAGCTTAGCTCTAGGCACTGGCTTAGTACAGCCCTCACTTCATTCATCATCAAGCAGCAGTAGTCACACTGCATCCACAGCTGCTACAAGCCAAGCAACCCCAGCAAATGGCACAGAGGCTAGCAGCGCTTCAACAACAGCAATGCACACGTCCACCAATGGAGTAGACAGCGTGGTAGACAGTTCCAGCGACAAGCAGGTAAGTGGTAGTCAGGCGTCGACAAGCAGGGCAGAGAGCAGGGGCAGTATTGTGTACCGGGTGGTGAACAGCGAGGGGGACAGACTGTCAGGGCTAATAGTGGACAGACTGGGGGATCAGCTGGTGGTAGCTTCCTCTGCAGCTTGGGTTGAAAGGTGAGGCAAACCCTGCTGCTGCATAACCAAGGCTTCTCAAATAGGATGCATCTGAGCTTGCACAGGTCACCTGTAGGCCCCAGGTAATTTAGGACACTGGAGGAGGGGGACCCCCCATGCTTCTCAAAGCCAAATGTCATTGGGCATTTCTTTTGTTCTTGTGTCACCTCCTTATGCCAAAAAGCCTATTTTGCTGCCAAGGTTGATCACCAGAACGAGAAATCTCTGCCTGCGGTGCAATCAACTGTGGTTCTGATTGCCACCAAATGTTACTTACATCATCATCAACACGCATGGCTGCATTTAGTCAGCCAGTGCTATAACTGGCTTAACTGAAAGCCTGAAGCTGTTGCTATAAGCCTGCCACCCTCAGTCATGACATTGGCACCCCGTTACCTTGCAGCAGGTGTGATCACTGTATCAGTGTGTCACTGTATCACTGCACCAGTGTATCACTGTATCACTGCATCAGTGAATCAATGCATCAGTGTATAACTGCATCAGTATGTCACTGCATCAGTGTATCACTGCAGCAGGCCAGTTGTATCTACATTACTGCAGGTACAGAGACGTCATCACTCAGCAGCTGCAGAAGGCATGTGGCACAAGTCACACGCCCGTATGGAGACAGTCCAAAGATATGCTGCTTGAAGAGGGCATTCAAGTCACTGCACAGGAACCTGACACAGCCAGTGTTGCAGCCCCAAGTGATGCGCAAGTACAGGTGACCCAAGACTCACAACTCACAATAGGCGACATGCCATAGGCATGGACAATCGGCAATAGGCTTGAAGCAGGTGTTTAACAGGCAGGAGGTCATGGCATATGGGGTGCGCAATGGGCAGGAGGTTGATGGGCGTGAATGGACACTGGGCAGTGGGCAGGTGTTTATGGGCACATGAGGATGGGCAATGGGCACTGGGCAATGGGCAGGTGTCTATGGACAATGGGCTGGGGGGAGGGGGGGAGATGGGGAGTGGGGATCGTGGAGCGTGCATGGGCAACAGATTTAGGGATGCAACATTGACATGCAGTGTGAAGTCAGGCACGCTTGTACCTGCATACAGTCAAGGCAATGAGCAATGCCACAGCCGCTTGCGAGTCTTGGTTGATGGCATTCCCAGCAGGCAGGCTAGGTGTGAATCCCCTATGCCGTCACATGGTTCAGCTGCTGTATGTGGCAAACCATTTGGTTTTTGCATCAGAGCAAGCTGCTGTGCCTTAGTTTGTGTCTGTCTGAGGCTGCCGATGAAATGCCCAAAGCAGTCTCAAAAGGGTACTTAACCTGTCATTGGAGAACATCAGAGCACAAGACCCTAGCCACTCATACGCACAGGATACTCTTCCGCAGACTGCTAAGCAATTTTCCCTGTTTGGTAGGATCAATGGTGTGCATCTAGCAGACCCAGGGGTCTGCCTTTGCTTATTCTGCTCGTCCTTGCCCTAGACCATGTAAGTTCTTGCACAGCTCCTTGCCACTTCTTGCTCTAAACCTTGTCACTCTCTGCTCTAAACCTTGTCACCTCTTGCTCTCCACCTTGTCACTCGTTGCTCTAAACTTGCTCTGAACCTTGTCACGTCTTGCCATTGCTCAGGTGGTGGAGAGTGGCATCAAGTTCTGGGTGTCCCCAAGCACAGGTCAGAAGACAGGCTTCTACGCTGATCAGAGGGACAGCAGGCTGGCGATGCGCCACCTGTCCCAGGGCAAGGCTGTTCTGGACCTGTGCTGCTACACTGGGGGCTTTGCCCTAAATGCCCTTGCTGGCGGTGCCCGCCATGTGACAGGTCAGGTTGCTGCTGGCCCCTCACTCTTCACACAAAGGAATGCAAATGATGGATCGATTGAATTTCTGTAGAGGCTGTCTGTGCATTGCAGCCACACCATTGGCTGCAACTCCATGCGTGTGTGTCTGGCTCTTTGGCTCTGCTGCTCAGCTCACATGCTTGTATTGACATGCTTGGTGGATATTTGACTGGCTGTTTGGCTCACCTCATATGCTTATGTCAACACAATTGATGAATGGAGATAACACAAAGGAGGACGCCCACATTGGACTCCGGTCATGTTGAATTCTGGCATGTGTGTTTACATAGATGTAATTGACCATGAGGTTCAGACATGGCTTACGTCACATGACAGCCAGCATCATAATATGAGCCCTACACAGTAGACATTTGGACTGGACTGTGGACAGCAGATAACAGATAGTAGACAGCAGATACCAGATAGTAGACAGTAGATACCAGATAGTAGACAATAGACAGTGGAAAGACACCAGACTGCAGTGCATGCTTATTTTGTGGAGCTGTTGCTTAGACTTCCATTGGAGCTGTTGCTTGCGCATCCACTGTCCTCGCCCAGGTTTTCAGGCTTCACTCACTTGACAACGCTCATCTCATCATCTCAGAGCATGGCAGCCTGACTCACAGACATGCAGCAACAGCTTGCCTTACTCCTGTGCTGTCAAGCACAGCGTGTCTGATGAGTTACAACTGGCTCCACCCCCCAGATTGTATGGTCTTAAATGAATGAAATTGAAATCGAAATGAAAACGAAAATGCCAATGAAATTAAATAAAAATGAGAAAAAGCTTGCCTCACTGCTGCTGCAAGAGGCTTCCCGGCTACTTTGCATGCTTTTGCACAACAGCTGATTGTTTCTTGCAGGTGTGGACTCTTCAGCTCCTGCTTTAGCCTTGGCCGAGAGCAATGCCCAGCTCAACGGCTGGCAGCAGTCTCAGTACCACTTTCTGAAGGACGATATTGTCAAGTACATGCAGCAGCAGATTGTGGAGGGGACGCAGTGGGATCTGGTGGTGCTGGATCCCCCCAAGCTTGCCCCCAACAGGAAGAGCCTAAACAGGGCTCTTGCTAAGTACCGCAAGCTCAACACGCTGGTGTGTATCAGCTCACTCATTGCTTGTATGAAGTCAGCTTCATGGCTCCAAGTTTGTGCTGAGTCACTGTTACATACCATACAGAAATGCTTGCTTTGCCACTCAGATATCAAGGGGACGCTTGGCTGCTCCTGAGCTGCCAGGTTGCGTAAGTGTTTGCATGTTGTATCTCATGATGTGCAGCATTGTTTTATCTGAAAGGCAAGTCTTGTTTTTTCAGCAGACTCCTTGAGCTTAGACCGCTTCTCCAGAGAAGTTTTGTCTCCTTTATGTCGACCACTTCCATGCCCAAATTTGACTGCTGTGCTGTGCTGTGCTGTGCTGTGCTGTGCTGTGCTGTGCTGTGCTGTGCTGTGCTGTGCTGTGCTGTGCTGTGCTGTGCTGTGCTGTGCTGTGCTGTGCTGAGTGTCATGGTATTGCAGGCAATGCGTGTACTGAAACCAGGAGGGCTGCTGATGACTTGCTCATGCTCAGGGGCTGTCACGCTTGATGATCACTTCATGCCGGCGCTCAGGGTAAGACAGCTGCAGAAGCAGTCACTGCAGACAGTCAATGCACACAGATACTGCACAATGTCCGCTGCTTGTTTGAGTTGCAGTGCTCACACGCCCTGCCCCTCAGGTTGCACTATTTGAGTGGTCTACTATGGCTGCATGCATGCTACAAGCAAAGGGTATACCTTTAAGTATACCTTGTGAGCAAGTCATGCTTATCAATGTTTTGCACAGATTTCAGACAACGCAGTAGGGTGCCATGCAAAAACGACTGCATGCACTGCTTCTTGTCAATGCACGCTGCAGTAACATACAATGAATTTCGGATGGTTAGCGATGCTGCCATGTCCAATGCAGGAGGCAGCCAGGGCAGCAGGCCGTCACTTCAGCATTCTCAGGAGTGCAGGGAGTGGCCCTGATCACCCAATTGACCCAGGGTACCCTGAAGGGGCATATCTCAAGAATATTTTGCTGCTTGTGGCATGAGCAGTCCCACTCCTGTACATGCTGTTTGGCTTACCAGTCATGGTTTTTTGCTCAACAGCTCGTATGTTTGCAGCTTATACAAAACTGCATAAATATTTCAATGGCTTCTGTTCCATTCAAGTCAAGTTGCGTGTGCATGGCTATTGGTGATGTAAACCGTTTGGCACAACTGTCAAGGACACAGGCCTCTCATCAACAGCCACCCATCATCACTTGTGTCTGTGAATGCCTCAGGGAGGATACATACTTGTAAAGCAGCCCGTACTGCCCATATAACTCAAATACATGTTTTGCTCGCTGTATTCCGCTTCAGCTATCAGTCGTTTGTGATGTACTGAATAGTGGTGTACGTACAATGATTACTGACCTATTCAGCTGTTGACTGATACACACTGCATGTATATGGTTCTTCACAATGTATCAAGGAATGTATAAAGGATTTAGGTATGCAGGTAGCGATGCAGGTATGCAGGTTGAGAAAGAAACAAATGCGTAGACGGGCAGAACCTGCAATGGGACTAAATGGGTTTGGCCTCTTGAAAGCTGTTCTGCGATGGTCAGCCTGTAACTTCTGTTTTTGAGAGGCAGGCGTGACATTTTGCACTACAGCCAGCTAATAGCACATGACACAAATGTGCAAGCGGAGCCTAAGATGCTCATTGCAACTTGAAAGCAGACTTACACACTGAATCAAAGGGCAGCAACACCATTCACTGTTCAAACAATCTGCATACTTGTGTGTTGTCTGTGCTGGGGCCAAAAAAAGGTCAGAACCACATGCCATTGCTGGCTCATACACAGCTGGCCAATCAAGAAAGTGAAATTCAAACAAGGCCATGTCCTGAACTCAAATGGGGGCATGATCAATTTGTTCAAGTTCCAATTCTGAAATTGGCATACCAACAGGCACAGGCATGACTGAAGGCCCAGGTGACCTCTCCCTGGCATGAGAGATCTGATGTGACTTCAGACCACCTCCAGTTGCTGAAGCAAAAGTGCAGCCCTCATAATCGCAGGAGAAAGGCTTTGCACCCGTGTGTGTCCTACTGTGATTAGTCAGGGCACCAGACTGCGCTGCAGCATAGTCACAGCCTGGATGACCGCACTTGTACGGCTTCTCTCCAGTGTGGGTGCGCATGTGGACCTCCAAAGCACTTCTGTACGCTGAGCTGAACTGACAGCCCTCCTCAGGACACGTGTGGGGTTTGGAAGTAGAGTGCTTTGCCTTATGGTGATGCAGACCAGACCTGGTCTTGGACGCATAACCACAGCCTAGGTGATCGCAGCTGAAAGGCTTGTCCTCTGAGTGTTTGGCAAGGTGGTTGTTCAAGGCACGCTGAGTGGTGGTGGCATGCTCGCAGCCAGGATGATGGCACTTGAATGGCTTGCTGTCTGAGTGAGACAGCAGGTGGGTGCGCAGATTGCACAGCTGAGCTGTGGCAAAGGTACACTGAAGCTGAGTGCAGCGGTAGGGCTTTTCACCTGTGTGGATGCGACGGTGACCTCTGAGAGACCCACTGTCCACTGCTGCGTAGTCACAGCCTGGCTGGTCGCACTTGTATGGCTTCTCCCCTGTGTGTTTGCGCCTGGTATGCACAATCAATGCCCCCCGCTCTGCAGCTGCGTAGCCACAGCCTTGGTAGCTGCAGTTGAAAGGCTTCTCGCCTGTGTGAGTACGATAGTGTGCTGCTAGTGCTGATTTGGTCTTGCTGGTATACTGACACTCTTCGCAGGCGTAGCCAGGACGAGGAGCTCCGAAGTTAGCTGACACAGCACCAAATATGCCTGGTGCTGAAGCTTGAATGGACAGAGCCGAAGGCTCAAGCCCCGGGTCTGACTCCAAGTGCTGCTCGTCGAGCACTGAAAGCATCTGCTACGTGTGTCACTGAGAGACTGCAGTCAAAGTCCCGGAGCCAGTAACCAAACTGCCGAAGCCTGGCAGACCTGCAGATATCACAGTTTCGCCGTGAGTGGCTGAGCGGCGACCATGTCAAGTAAAGCTGTGAGTCGCAGCATGTTCGTGCACGACTGTCTACGTTTTGTCCGTCACAGGCGTGTTCAACAGATCGAGTGAGTGCGTCAACTGATAGAAAAGCTCTGCACAACTCAGGAGACACGACGACACTATCTTACCCAGGCTCATATGCAGCTCTGATTGAGTCCTTGCGGTCTTCTCAGCCTCGGAAATCTTCACAAAATTTGGCAATGTGCACCAGTCTCTCCATATTCTTCTGGCAGAAGAGTTTGCCCAAAGTAGCGCGCGTGTAACATGATATCATTGACAACTTTACAACCTGACACTTGCACCCCAGCTTCAGCTTTTGCCCATCTTCTTCATCTTAATGCTTGAAATTTCGAAAACAGCTTCTTCGCCTCGCCCGGAGCAAAGTCTGCACGCAACCTGCTGAAACACTTCACCATACTTGACTTAAAAGGTAGTGTTGCGGCTTTTCAATCGTACACACCAGCCGCCACCACCGGTGTATGCTAGGAAAGACAGCAACTGAACGACGTCGATCGACGCTTGTGACGACCTTGGAAGATCTGAAAGTGCGCGGCCATGACTGCGGCACCTGCAGGATTACGAAGCTATCAGGACAAGGACCGATCCAGTCGCTTGAAAGCCTCTCTTGCACAGACACCACCTGCGCACAAGACAAATCCCACTTTGCAGAGGCTGCGCACAAAGCTTGAGAATGGACATATCAGGTGCAGACACCAATGCAAGCTTCGGAAAGTAGACGCGAGTGAGTCCAAATGTCTTGCTGTGCTCAAGATGCAAATCGGCCAGCGTTTCATTGCTGCAGCGCTACTGAGAGGAAAATCTTACACACTCTAGAAACCCAAAGTGCTGCTCAAGCTCAAGCAGCAGCTAAAGCCAAGGCTGCCATCAATAGAGCTACACTGGCAGACAACATGCCACTGAGCAGCGCGCAGGCCAAGGCAAGGTGAGATTATGCCACTTTCTGTTCACACAGCCTATAGCTTTTGTGGCTACATGCTCCTTTCTTATGCACACCGGTGCAGAGCTAGACCGCGCGTACCTAAGACAAGCTGGAGACATGATGTGCTTGTGCTTATCATATTGACCAGTCTTGACTGGCACATCAAGCAACAGCAAGGTGCTATGCCTTAGCGGTATTATGCATGCAGATTCAAGTGCAGAGCACATGCAGCAGAGGTCGCAGCAGCAAAAGCCCAGACCCAGTACTTCCCTGAAGGGCCACAAGCTGAAGATGAAGCAGGCAACGATGCAGAACAAGGTGCTGCTCCCAGCTTCAAGAAGCGTCGCATTGATGGTGGCTCTGGTGACAACAGCCGCAACTTCTGGGATTGTTTCTTTCGCCAGACCAAATGTAATGTCAAGAAGCGTCAAGACCACAACCATACTCAACATCAGCAGCATCCTTGTGGCAGCAGTGATGAGGAAGAAGAAGATGATGAGCAGTGCCCATTTGGAAGCTGGGACTCAGACTCAGCATTTGACTTTGGCAGCGATGACTGTGATGATGACGAGGAGGAAGAAGAGGAGAACAGAGCTGGAAATCAGCAGCAGCAGCATCCACAACAATTTTACAAGCAAGCAGCTCCTTTGTTAGGCCCCGCTGAAGCATTTCAGCAACTTGTCCATTTTGTGCAAGGGCTGCCCACCAAAGTCAAGGATCACAAATCAGCTGCTCATCTGAAGGGCTTTGCATCCAAGAAGGTGAGCTGTTACAGGTGCAATGAGCTGCACCACAAAAGCGCAATGCAGTGTAACCTGTCAAGATTTTGCTGCTTTTGGACAGGTGACTGCTGCAGCGCATTGGCTTCTATTGCACAGTGTTCGTCAGATGTCACATTACATCAGAATAACTTGCTAGGCTTGCTGACTGTGCCTGATGCAAATTGCAGGTTGCCAGCAAAGCAGACTTGGCGTCTGCAGCAAGACGGATATGGCTTGCCGTGCACCCAGACAAGAACAACTCACCTGCAGCACAGGAAGCAGCCCGGTGCTTCAACAATCTTCTGGACTTGTTTAAGAAAAAGGGTGCTTTGTAAATTGGCTAGTTGCATGCTGGGGATCTTGGTGTTGGGATTGGTCAAAGTTGCATTCCTATGTGAGCATGCTGAAGATAGATGTGAGCTGATCATTTGGATTAAGTTTCCTGGCTTCCTTGCTGTCATGATCACTTACTTTCATGAGCATTTGCAAAAGGTGATAGCATGCAGCATTAGCAGGATGTTGATCTTGACACCAATTCAAATTTGGCAACCATGCTGAAGAGCTTCGGTCCGGTGACAACGCAATCAGCTTCAGCAACTTGTCGCATGGTCACTGCGCTCAGGCCTTTGCAGCCATCTGCAACGTCGCTGTTGCGAAGGTCGCTCTTCCTACGGCCCACTCGCTGTCAACTCCCGGTTCGCCACAAACTTAACCATGGAAGCAGCACGCATAGGATTGAGCTACACACAGCTCATGCTTACGCTGCAAACTGTGTGGGAGCAAGCAACGAGACGGCACATGTGCTTGGTCTTGCCAGACGTGCGCTCAAGCAGACGATTGCTCCACATTCAGTGGTACGACGTTGTACACTGTCCAGCTGCGGCAGCACACAACGCAGAATGATTTGTGCAGCAGATCTCTCACCTTCGTCCTAAACGCTGCTTAGAGTGGGTCGCTAATTGTCTCCCAGGTGGATATCAGCGGCCATGGCCATCACATGGGCATGGATGTTGTCTGGCAGTATAAGCTGAGGCCAGACGGTGCGTTTTTAGAAACTATCTCAGGCAAACAGTTGAAGTTCCGTTGGGGCTGCCATGGTGGTGCGGATGCCAGCTGCTGGGAGGTAAATTGCACTTTCTGCTGTTTACCAAAACCATCGTCTTTACCTTTTACACCTGTGCAGGTGGATGACACAGATGTGCCAAAGCCTCTTCAGCTGGATGACAATGAGGTGAGTTCCTGCAGGCACAAATGAAAAACATGTTATGCAAAGGCTGCCCTGTACAAACTGACTTGTGTCGCCTGTCAACAGTCACAGTTTGACAATGAGGAATTGCAAGTCACCATACAACTGCACATGCAAAGCTACTGCTAACTGCATCACAGACTGTGCACCGCTGTCTAGATCTCAGCTGGCACTGATGCACCGTAATTGACACACATTCCTGGCCATGCCACAAAGAGGTGAGTAATACCCCATACGGAGAGAGTGTTGCGGCTTGCAGGCATGTCTGGTTGCAGCATGGGTAAAGTCTGGACTGTGGCTCAGCCCTGATGTCTCAGACATTCTCGACATACATGTTGTCTCAAAACAGGTGACTCAGCTTCACGGCCACAGTCATGACTGTCTGTTACTTGCACTCTAACTGGCAAAACCGTTTGCTTGCAAATCCATCTGAGGGGGCATGTTGCATATGTTGGCAGTTCATAAAGCCTTGAGTACAGCATCAGATTCCAGCCCAAGCTTAAGCATGATGTCTCCTGATATGGTGTGGCGTGGCATTGCAATCCATACCAAGACAATTTTACAGTTTGGAGCTGATATGTGCCCTGCTTCATGTCCAAGAAGCTTCAGTGTTTCTATGGCTCAAGCCGCACATTTGCAATTGGTTATAGGCTGATGAGCTACAAGGTACAGACTTGCCAGAGGCAGCTGATGCTGAAAGGCCAGCTGACTCCCTTCACAACCCACCTGGGGGCCCTTCAACATCGCACACCCCTGCCAGTCCAGACCCTCCCTCTGACCCTGCACCCTCCAAGATTGCCGCCCCTACCCAAGCCATTGGAGGCACCTCTCCCAATCCATCCACTGCTCAACCTAAAAGGGTGAAAGCTTTGCAAAAACAACAACGTTGTACATCAAGTGAACCTACAGCAGACACAGGCAACAAAAGCAGCAGCAGCAGCAGCAGCAGCAGCAGCAGCAGCTTGACAGATATAGATTGGGACAGTGCTGCTGATACGGACACTAGTAGTGTGAGTAGTCAGGAAGATTGTACTGTGGACAGTCCAAATGAAGAAGACAGCGCCGCTGAGCAGGGCCGGCCCTATGTGGTGCTTGCGGTGAAGCTCAAGTCAGGCAGGGTAGGCTCACATGCTCAATTGACATGACATGCTGTACACTTGCATATGAGTGCATGATGCTCTGCCATGCAGACGCTGCATGCGCTTCACCTTCAGCTACTACAAAGGGTCTGACTCTGGGCCTCACCAGCAAAGCAAGCATAACATTTACCTTTGTGGTATGCCATACTTGTAAGTCTGAACAGACCAATGTGAGTTTTAGCCCTGCCAGCTTGAGCTGAGACAGTCAAGCAAGCTCACCCTTGTACAGATTGTCACAAATTGGGCCGAAAACAACCTGATCAAGTGATGAGACCAAGCCCGTGGTCAAGGTGTTGCCTAGTCTAATTCTCTTAGGGTTGTGGCTGTTGGCGGCTACTGTTGGAGGTTGTTCTCGGTCCAATTCGTTACACAGATGGACTGAAATGCACAATGATGTTTGGGTTTGGGTCTGATGGGGCTCTGTGGCTGAAGCTGTGGCCAATGTGCATACTACAGCCAAGCACTGAGCATCAAATGAGTGAAATGTTTCCCCTTGCAGCTGGTGAGTCAGGTGAAGCTGTGCAGAGAAAGCTGGCAGCCTGTAGCTCTTCTTCAGGCTGTCTGTGGAGAGGTGCTGACCTGGCACTATCAGGATTGGCGAGAATGGCAACCCAAGTAAGCTGTGACAAGTGCATGATCACATGCATAGCATCCAGAATCCTGCAGCTTCTCAGCAGTGCGTGAAGCCAAGTAGGCCAAGTGCGACTGCCGCTGTTTGGGCTTCGGCACCTTACTCACTGTATTAGTCATCTGACTACACATTGGACATCTGCTCAACAACTTCTGTGTGGTTACTCTACGCCTGTTGAGACTGTTGCAACTTTTTTTGCTCAACATTGCTTGGCGTGCAAGTCATGTCAGCTTCCTGCCAAGATATCTGAGCATGGAGTCAAATGCGGTATGTTTGGGATACACTACTTCATCGATTTTCCTCAACTTCAAGATCCGTCAATGGCTGTATGTTGTCAACATGGTGGCTCATATGCTTCCAGAATGCTTAAAAAGTTGACGTTGACTGCTTCAAAAAGCAGCAAGACTTGATGGCTTTCCGCACCTAACATCGACACTTGCCATCTGCAGCTTCTTCTTCCCCACCGAGCACATCCACCTGACTCCCTCCGGCGGGAACAACATCTTCACCGCCACGTCAGCCTCAACCTCCTTGGCGCCAAAACTATCTGACTTCGTTATGCCAGAGCCCCCGCTGACACCCCAGGATACTAAATTCGACCCTCAGCTTCCCGCCACTGTGCCAGCCTGGCACACACGCAGTGGCCACGTGCTGGTGAAGCCCAAACTCAACGGACAGGATGTTGGCTACATGATGCTTGATACAGGTGAGTCCTGGCCCTTCAAGCACACATATGAGTGGCAATGCCATGGTGGCAATAAATAGCTGGCCCTTCAAGTTCACATATGAGTGGCAATGACATTGCGGCAATGACATGGCGGCAATGACATGGCGGCAATGACATGGTCGCAATGACATTGTAGCAATGACATTGTGGCACTGATGTCTGTTGGGCAGGCAAATGCGTTTCCATCCTGCCAGTGACACTCAGGCACTGTTCAGAAGCAAGGGCTCTGCCTCTGGGATAGGCACGCGCCTGCTTCAATGCTGCAAGTGCAACGCCTCAGAAGCAGTACTGTTCTTGGACTTTGCAGCGTTGCAGAGTGGTTCACTGATCAGTCCACAACATGTATATATGATGCTAAAGGCACGCCCAAATCACCACAATTCTCACCACCACCTTCACTCTGACTCAGACACAAGACTTCTTCATGCCATGCCCATGCTGACCTACATGATGCCCATCCTAACCTACGTTATGCCCATGCTAAACTTGATGATGCCCACCTTAACCTACGTTATGCCCATGCTAAACTTCATGCTGCCCATGCTGAGCTACATGATGCTCATGCTAACCTACATGATGCCCGTGCTAACCTACAGGTTGCCCATGCCAACCTATATTAGACTCAGGTTGTCTGTCTGTCAGTGCTAACCTACAGGATGCTCATGCTAACCTACAGGATGCCCATGCCAACCTATGTGATCCAGCTGTGCACTTGCAGGTGCTAGTGGCCTGGTCATTGAGCAAGGCACTGCTGATGAGCTAGGCCTTGCAGCCTTTGGCGAGATGTATGTTGCTGGCATGGGGGGACGCCTGCTGTGCCAGTTTAGGCGTGGTCAGCAGCTGACAGTGGGTCCAGTCACCATCCAGCGGCCCCTCTTCATGCAGATGAGCTTGTCTGGGGTGGTTGCTGGCGCCCCTGGACCTGTTACTGGGATCCTTGGGTAAGGGATTGTTACATCAGGTCATTCATTGTCATTACGGTCAAGCACGCCTGTGAGCCACTACACTGTCACTTCCTACCTTTTGCTATGCTGGCTATGGCCTTAGCTATGCTAGGGTCATACTCCAGATTGTAACTCAGCTGACAACCAGAGGCTCCCGTCATGATTGCCTACATACTGGCTTCAAATTTGCTTTTCATCTCCTTTCTTTTCCTATCGGGTTATGTGCCTGCAGGTATGACATTTTCAGGCGCTGCGTGATGGAGTTGCCACCCAGCAGCCATGACAGCAGCAACGCCCCCTTCAACCTCACCTTGCATGACCCATCCACCTACACCCTGACCCCCAGGCTATCCCACAGATGGCAGCCCTTAGTCATGATTGCTAATCTGCCCCATGTGGAGGTGCTGCTGACTATCAAGGAGGGAGACAAACCAGTGAAGTGCATGTTCATGCTGGATTCTGGAGCGGGTGGTGTTGATGCCATGTTCCACTCAAGGGCCGTCAGAGAGCTGGGGCTGATTCAAGACAACAAGCATGGCATGCGCACACTCACGGTAAGCCTGCTCAGCTGCAGTGCTGCATGCATGACTGAGGCTGCAGTCAAGTCACAGCAGAGAAGCTTGCAGACAAGTCACTGAAGGAATGCCATGTGTGAAAGGGATATGACATGATGCATATCATGACAGCCATCTCAGTCAGTCAAATTGCTGTACACATTGCTAAGACTGTGTAGTGTGGCATCGTGGCCTGTGCCACCCACCAGGTTGGTGTGTCATACCATCATTGCCATCATCATGACCATCGTACAGACTGGACAGATTCAGGGCAAATGAGGTCTTGTCGAGCATGTGTGCGTGCATCTGTGTGCGTCTGTATAGGCTGATGAGGCTGCAGCATTGGTCATGGCTGCTACTGCAGGGTGTTGGGGGTTCAGCAGTTGGGGGCATGAGGGTGAATAGCGGCGAGATCAGCAGCATTGACCTCAGCAGCCATCAGTTTCACAAAATCAAATGCCTGTTCACTGACTCTGATGGTCTGGATCACACATTGTACTCTTCTGGAATCCTCTGTGGCGACATCATGTCTAGGTGTACTGTCATCCTTGACTATGCCAGAGCCCGCATCATGTTTGTGCCAGATGATGCAACAGGCAGTGACAGATAATGACGACTGGATCTCAGAGTTGCTGGCTGAACTAGTTAAATTGATATTGTTCTGATAAGCTGTGTGATCCTGGGTCCAAGCCTATGCATCAGTTTTGGCAAGTCAATGACGTCTGTGTGTCACTATACGTTATGAGTGCAGTTGATCTTAGAGAAAGCTCATGCACCTTCTCAATCTCTGCCTCAGCAAGACTGTGATGCATTAGCTGGCTGCACATATTCAGTGGTACTGTGGCTTTTGGTTCCTTTGCAAAAACTCTTTGCTTACCTGAGTCTAGCATCTAGAATGCACAATATATAAACTGGCACCATAGGGCATGGTTTATGAAGCGTTGTATGCACATTGATCTAAAAGACACACAGTTGTGCAGGCTGATTTGTGCCACAACCGTTGTCACGATATCAATGACAGCAGTAATCTGATTCACTTGAAAAGCAGGTTTGCAGCACATATCACGATCATGCATTGTGCAAAATTTTCTGTTCGGACACACATGCATGTGTGCTGTAGCTGAGTCATTTGCACATGTGTACAGCCAGCCGCAGGACTGAAATGGGACATGCAGCAGCATCGCATGAAATCCGAAACACTGTGACAGCTAGTTTGTTACAAGCGGTAGCAAATTGTCCACAGCAGCAATTGCAAGACAAGCATGAGGGCTCACGGCTTGCATGAGCATGGTGCAACAGCTACTGAGTTTTTCGGAAGGCTCAGAGCCACAGCAGCTTGTGCTGTGTTGCCCATATAAACCATTTACAGAAAGTGCAATTTTGGTGTTATATGGCTATAGTAGACTCTTGAGGTACAGCACACAGACAAGCTCTCCTGTCTGCCTGCAATGCCTAAACTTGCAGTGCAATATTGAGCGCAGCGTTTCAGAAACAGTCAGCATATTTACATGGACAACAGCTGTGGTCGTGTTCATTTGCATATAAGCTATCCATTTGTATATGTTTGTCACATATGAGTATCCAGTAGTATACGTTTGTCAGACATGAGGCAGGAATGCATTTCCTGAATATATAGTCACAATCAAATGAATGAAATCACTTCAATGGATGTCTAAAATGGTATACATCACTACAACACTTTCGCTCTGCAAAAACACAGCTCTCTTCTATACTTTGCTCTCACACTCACATCTGCACTAAGCTATCTACCACTCCTGCTTTGAATGTCATTCACATCAAACTACTGGTGAGCTGAATCTTGCCGTTCACTCCTGCACTGAAACCTATTTACATGGCAGTACTGGTGAACTGGACCTTGCCATTCACTCCATTAGGGAAGAAGCCACCGGCAGCGCCAGCAGCGTTGAGGTAGGCCACAGCCAACACCTGGGATGTGGTCCTGGAGAAGGCTACAGCATTGCTGTCAACAGGGGCCAAGGTGTAGTCCCCAGTGGTGGAGTTGAAGATTCCCTCATCATCAGTCATGTTCATGGCAGCTGAGCCATCCAGGGATTCACGAGCCATAGAGATTGCGTTGATGATGGTGGTGACATTGGCGCCGTAGGGAGTGACAACGTCGCCGTTCTGGATGAGGGCTGTGCGGATGTAACCGGCGTGGTAGGCCTCAACAGCCATGATACCTGCAGTTGGCAAGATGACTCAGCAAGAGAAGTTGGCAGGTGGGAGCATGCAATTGAGAGGTGTACAGGGCAGAGGTGAGACTGAAAGCTGGACATGCGGAGGAGAATGCAAGTGGCAATCTTGAGGCTGTCACTCAGAGCAGACAGCAGTGCAGAGGTGTGTTCTAGAGCTGGATATGCAGAGGAGATAAGTGCAGGCAGGTGGCAGTTTTTGAAAGTCGCTGCAAGGCATGTGTTGTAAGTCATAAGAAGGCAAGAAGGCAAAAGCTTGGGTAAGCAAGTCAGCAGAGCACTCACCAGCAGCAGCCAGCATGATGTCAGAGCTCTGGAAGCTGGTGAGGGCACCCTTGTAGGCGGTCACACCGAGGTCCTCAAAGATGAAGGCGCCAGTCAGGAAGTATAGGTCGTTGGTGTAGGGGACAAAGGGAGGTGACAGGGTAGTGTTCAGAGCTGCATCGGCTGCAGCACTGAAGGCATCACCAATGTTGACCAGGGGGCACTGCACTGAGCTGTTGCCCAGAGCTGTCCTCAGGTAGTTGACGTGGGCGATTTCGTTGTTGGCAACATCCATTGCAATGCTGTACAGGTCATCGTTGGTGAAGTTGGCTTGTTGGCAACCAATGGGCTGGGGACCGTTGCCTGTCAGCTCGTCTGAAATGGAGTGGCCGTACACTGCACATGAGTAGTACTGAGCCTCTAGGCACTGCAAGAGAGAGAAGCAAGTTGTCAGTGTCTCTAGCCAGGAAAACAGGACTCAGCTGAAGGTGTATAGGTGGCACAGCACAATGCAACCTGCAGGTGGAGCAAAGAACTGAAAGCTGAACTGACCTCCAAGTTCAGGGCGAAGTTGAGAATGTCTGCATCGGTGATGGAGGAAGACTGAAGGAGCCTCCTTGCATCTGCTGCTGGTGACAAGATTGCCAGCAGGCCAACAACGGCCAGGGCATACGCAATCTGCACAAAAGCAAACAAGAGTCGTAAGTAGGCGTACCCAAATGCGGTGAATAGCAGACGCAGCCTGCAGATCAACGGTCGCGCAAGAGCCACGTACCTTCATCTGTGCTCTGGAAGTTGTGGACAGGTCTGCTAAAGGTACACGAGGCAGCTAGTGGAGAAAAGTGCTCAGGAGACGATGACCTGCGACACAATAGGAACAAGTTGACTTTCGCCTGATTGCTCAGAGGGTACTCGCTTGAGGTGATCCTAGCTAGCACCTCGACATATGGTGCGCACTGTGTTGCAACGTGCAGCAGCAAGCAAACACAATGGGCACACAATGAAAGCAGAACAGCTAAGTACCTTTGGTGTGGAGCAGGTTTGGGCGAAGTCTGGTCCGGAAGAGCGGTGTGAGCGTGATCGAGGTTGACTTGCAAAGCTTTATACCGCCAGAAGATTTCCGCCAGCTGCAGCGCCAGCTGTACTTTACGTGAAGCAAGCCCGCGGATCATCTGGCTGATGTAGACGAAGTTAGTCATCGGCCAGCGGAGGCAGTAGTCATCTGCCACATTCACTATCTGCAGCAGGGCAGTGGCCAAGATTTGAGACAAGTTGTCTCCGAGTGAATAAAAGGTCAGTAGCTTGCTTCACTCCCCCCCCGAGTGCTTGCTTCACCTGCCATCTGTTACAAGTCATGATTACTGCACATGGAACCTTGCTGTTTCATCTGACACCAAAGGATCCGGATCTCAATAACAAATTGGAAGAGATCATCAGAAACTAGGTAAGCGCCTGTTTAATTCAAAATTTACACATCATGTTACAGAGGCCTTGCTTGCATGTGTGTAAACCGATCAACCCAGATTTCCTAAATTGCAACCTTGAACTGCTGTAAGAGAGCATCAGCAGCAGGTGATGTCAGTTCAGGCTGACAACAAAGCCACAAGCAGTGCATTGCGTAGTCTAACACAACCTTGCATGACTGCATCTGACTGTCAGATTCTGACATATGATCCAGGCATTCCACCGGGCTCTGCAAATCAGCGCATCCTTGGGGACGTATATCTTAGATCCAATCCGCCAAGGGAATGGCAAAGGCAAGCTTGCATTCAAACGTGCAATCAGAATACAAGAAGATATAATGGGGCCAAAGACATTGACTGTGATCAGGCTATCTGCACAAAGTATATCTACAGGAATGTAAATGGGCAAGAGGAACAGGGAGCACAGGCGTTAGAAGAGCAATCATGCTTGTTACCTTGACTGCTCAGCTTTTCTGTTGAGAGCAAATCAAAAAAGCAAGAGATCTGGCAAAGCTGTTCACTGTCTTCGACAAGTCGAAGCACCCTGTTGTTGCATGGCTGGCTGAATGCAGCCACACTGCAACCGATGCATGTGCAAGCGACTGGAAGCAGCAAACAATACACCATCAGGAAGTGGTTCAAAGTCGCATGCCTGCTGTCACTGTAAAGTAGGAGCAGCCAACACAGAAGCTGCCCAGGTGACAGCAGGCTCGATGAACGTTTTTTTAATATGAGCAGTCAAACCTCTGAGCCACGAATGGGTATCAGGATCGGTCAATAAGGTCAACAGCAAGTGTGGCAGTGGGGCGCCTGCTGCTTTGGAAATGCAATAAAGCATTCTATACATACGAAAGCCACATCAGCGATGGCCAGAGTTGACGTGCTTCGTGGTGGCCGGGGTCGAATTCGGAGCGACTAACCTGTGAGAGCAGCCTTGCGCATGCACGACACCTCCAGCAATTTCACGCCGCTCAACGCCCACAGCCATATCAGCGCACAGTGCGCTTACACGCATCAAAGTTACATCATTGCATCACCCTTTGCATATTGATGTGCACAGTTTCTTGCTTTGTGGCGAGCAGGAGAAAAGACGAAGTAACCTGAGGTTCTTCAAGCTGAGTAGCTGAGTACCTTACGCCATAGCGGACGTTTGTTGTGGCTTGTGGCTTGGTCAAGCACGCAAGAGAGAGTCCTCGCATCACAGTATAGTCCTGACGATTTGTTGCTGACATCAGACGCTGATCAACCTGGTACACTCCTGTGAAAGATGCAGGTAGGCTTTTTTTTCTGATGTTGATTCAAACGTGTTGCAGACAGGTAAAGGTGTCTGACTTGCCTACTCGTGTGACCTTCGTTTCTGCTATCAGCAAAAGCTCCTTTCCTGTTTCGCAACTAGACGAGCGGCTCGTGAACGAGCGGTTTGCTGCTTTACTCGCAACTTAGGGTCAACGGTTTCAGGGTGATCACGGCATGCGTTATCACAGACAGTCTCTGCGTGACCGTCTTGCATTGCTCTCAATGCCACCGGTTAATTTATGTGTTGAAGTTCCAGCTGTTCAACTTCATCAAGAATTATGTTGCCGGTTCGCCTGCGCAGGCCACGTTGTCAAAGAGGTCCCGGGCCCTGTTGCTGGCTCTGACTGTCGTCTCAGCGGGAGCATGGTCAGCACAGGTAAACAGACATGTTCTCTTGCTGGTGCAGTAGTATTGCAAAGGACGACTGCAGTCACGACAGCTACCTCAGACAATAGTAGGTTTGCACTCAAGAAGTGGCCAGATAACCCAACCTTGCTTACCCTTTCTCATAATTTGGCTTCCTGGTATTCCCATAGTATGCTGGATGCAAGTTATCTGTTGACAGCACACTGTCTGATGGCCTGCAGGCATTCCCACACAGAAGCTTGGCGGCCTCTAACATCGCAACTATCGAGTCTGCAAGCAATGTCACTGCTGCCATCACGACCAACGTCACCACTGGCTCCACAACCAATGTCACGGTTGTTGACCCCAATGCTGTTGCAATGACAACAAATGCATCTGTGGCTGAGCTTGTGGCTCCAAACACCACCATCAATGGCCTGGTGACTGCTGCCCTGCTTGACGATGCTGCCTATGTAGCTGCCCCCGTGCCTGTGGTCAGCAGCACGGTTCTCAACATCTCTGCCAACAACGCCTCTGCCAGTGTGCTGGTAAGCCTGACTGCATTACGCACCTGAGCTGTGCATAGACACACCAAATCCTTGCAAAATGCATGATGGACAGCTGACGAATTCCAGCAAAACCTGCCAACAGTCAAACACACTGAGCATCCTTCCGCACAAAACATAATCGAGTATCTTAAGCAGCTTGATGGAATCCTTGCGATTATGCTTTCCTGGCTGGGCCACGCTACATCCATGCTTCTGACTGCATTCTCCATGTCCCTGTTCCTTGTCAAAACAATGTCTGCAATGTGACTTGGTGCAAATTTGACCTATGTGTGTGCTGTACAGGCAAACATCTCCACTCTGCAAACAACACTGCAGACCAACGTCTCAAGCCCCACACTGGATCAAGTCACAAGCTCCAATGACTTACCAAGCTCAGATTCCCGAGTCCTGGTGCAGTTCAACAGCCTGGCAGCCACATCCAGCAGCAGTGTACTCCCATCAGATGTTGCTGCTATGGACATGGTCATCAACTCCACCTTCCTCGCCAATGTGGACACTCATGTGCTGAACCTTGACAACACCACTGCCAATGTCTCTGATGTGGTCACAGCCCTGCGAGCAAGAGATGGTACAAACCTTCCCTTTGAACAGTTGCTCCAACTTAGTGCCAGTGCAAAATGCTCCTGTGGAGTGTTCACCATCATGCAGTTTTGGTGATCTGGCCTGTTGCACATGCTTAGCAGCTCCGACTGCTGAGGCTAACCCAAGTTGGTCAAAAGCCCTCTCTCTGGCATGTTGCGCATGTAGTCCTACCCATCAATCCCAGCCAACCATCAGCAAGCTCTTGCCTGTGCAATCCCAACCTGTCGGATTGCATTAGCATTGTTCATGACCTGCCATGGCATATATTGGCAGGGCTGTCATGTACAGCCTCTTCTGTATGGGTGACAGTCTCCTTTAGAGAGGCTGGTGAGCTTCAGATTCAGTATCGCTGTGTAACCCTCTGAGCCTTGAGCATCCAGCAGTTTTGCACATGCATCAGCATCGAAATATGGTGATCTGTGCAAAGATCTGCTCCTTGTCATTGTCTTTTCCTGCAGACATTGGTGTTTTCATACTCATCTCAGCATTTGGTCTGTACAACATGCACCACCTACAATCAAGACCGCTCTGCAGTGCTAGAACACTGGTGTTCACTGGCTCATGCATTTTGCCTTTGCTACAAGGTAAAGGCGCAGCTTTGCCAATACCCAGTACAGGTTTGGCTTGTCCAACCCAAACCTGCTGCATCCCCCTGCACCTCAACCACGAATCACAGCATGAAGCAATCGTGATGGTAACTTGTGTCACACAGTGTTGGTGTGGTGCAGATGTTGCCTATGCCTCCCTGGACTACAAGGTGAAGGCGCATTATGCTGACACCCCATACGGGTACAGCCTATACAATCTGGACCTGGTGCAAGCTCCCTGTGACTGGAACCAAGAGACGGTTGGAACCAGCAATGTAGCGGTGTGCATCATTGACTCTGGGATCCAGGTCAACCACCCAGACCTGGCATCCAATGTGTGGGTCAACACTGCTGAGATTCCCAACAATGGCATTGATGATGATGGCAACGGTATGCGCAGCTCTGCTCATCATGCACATGTCCACTGAAGCCTTGCTCTATCCCGACATTACATCTGTTGCACTCAGCTGCCATCAGAATCTGCCATGTTTCAAATTCAGATCCTAAAATGAAATGCATAGTCATTAGTTGTTGTCCAAGAGCCCCTCTTGCTAGCACAGCATGTTTTGCGTTCACGCAGAAGTCTCCATTACAGCTGCTTTTTTATGACCCAGGACACAGCCGTACTTGTGTGAAGATGCTGCGCCTTGCGCTGCTGAGTCTAGCTGAAAAGCACACGCACCTGATCATGTCATCTTTGTCCGCCCATATACCTGCCTGAATTTGTCAAATCTGGCTTGCAGTAGCACCCACCTTGCATGCCTCTTCCCTTATGGGAGTCAAAGTCTTTGAGTGTTCCTGAAGACACAGGCACTGAAATCATTCCCAATTTGGACATCTGTTCAAGCCTACAGCAGCCAGTACAACTGGTCAAGCCCATTTCCCAGCCTCAGAACAAGTGCAAAAAAGCTTGGTCCTTCATCAAAGCTGTCGCGCAGCACTTGCCGCATACACAGCAACAAAATGACCTCAAGTCCCATGCCTGCAGGCTGCATTGATGATGTTCTGGGAGGTTGTGGTTTCATCAACGGTCAGCAAGTCTCAGTCAATGATGACAACTCCCATGGAACTCATGTGGCGGGAACCATTGGCGCCACCAAAAATGGCGCCGGAGTCCTGGGAGTTGCTCAGAAGGTGTCCCTGATGTCATGCAAGTTCCTGGATGCAGCGGGAGATGGCTACAACTCAGATGCCATTGCGTGCATCAACTACTGTGCTGCCAACTTCAAAAGGTTGGGGCAGACTGTGCCTATCTACAGCAACAGCTGGGGCTGCCTGAACTGCTATGACCCCACAGTGTACAATGCCATAGCCAACACAGCAGGTAAGATAGAAAGCCCTTGCTTGCTCTGCAGTAAGTCTGTCTGAAAGTGTGACTGTCATCAGCACAGCTGTTGCTGGCAGTAGCAAGCAGAGCAGTGACTGTGTTGTCTGCAACACCACTGCTAACACAGCAGATGCCCAACTTCAGCTTGTGCCTCAAGCAAGGCCTAAACAGCTCCTGTGTATGACATGTAAAGCTATTAGCAATGCTGATGAGCTGTTTTGAATATAGTATGCAGTGTCTGTACATACCCAGGCGTAAGCTGCAGGCATATTGGTCAGGCTACAGGATTGGGGCCAAATGACGTGGTGTGATGCAGGGCTGTTCCTGTTTGCTGCGGGCAACAATGGGCAGCTGACTGACAGCACAGACATCACTCAGCAGTTCTTCCCTGCCGACTATGGCTTGGCAAACCAGCTGAGTGTGGGGGCCAGTGACACCAACGATGCCCTAGCTTCCTTCAGCAACTATGGCGCGTAAGCATGCTGCCCTCTGACACACCACCATGCTGCCCTCTGACACCCCACCATGCTGCCCTCTGACACCCCACCATGCTGCCCTCTGACACCCCACCATGCTGCCCTCTGACACCCCACCATGCTGCCCTCTGGCACCCCACCATGCATGCAGCAGCTGAATCATGGCACATGATGGTTGTATGCATGCAACAACAATTGAATGGTGCAAACATGAGTGTGTGTGTGTGTGAGTGTGTGTGTGGACTGCCCTGCCAGACTGCCCTACCTTTTGCAGTCCTGAGTCAGCTCAAGAGTCTCAACTGCCCTGCTCTAAGAGCAAGACTTGTCTGAAGCCTGTCCTTCTGACGGTTGTGCTTGTGCGACTGCAGGAGGACCGTGTCTCTGTTTGCTCCTGGAGTGAACATCCTGAGCACCATTCCCAACAGCACCTACGCCTACAAGAGTGGAACCTCGATGGCTACCCCGCACACAGCAGGTGTGCATTTCGCCAAGCCATAGTTCTCCTACATAGTGTGCCACCTCATCATGCCTATCACCTGTCAGACTGGTGTCACATGCTGCTGATTTTCTTATGATGACACATGACTCAGCATGACTGTTACATGTGCAGACATCTTCTTATCGCCTGTTTCTGACTGCTGCTGCCCCGACATCTAGCTGGCCACCTGTTGTCACATTGTTTGTCACAACATCTGTGGCATTTGTGAGACGCAGATGCAGGTTGCACACTGCAAGCCAAATGCAGTGTATCTGCTGATGTTGAGTCTGACGCAGGTGCTGCTGCACTGATGGCAGCCCAGTACCCAAGTCTGTCCGTGACTAACATGAAGGCTTCCATGCTGGCGTCTGTCACCCCAGTTGCTGGGCTCACTGGCTACTGCCAAACCAATGTAAGCCTCACTCACTCACACAATCACAGCTGCCTCATGCAGCTTGTGTGCCAGGCTTCTCAATCTCATTCATGTAGTCATCAAACATGTCTCTTCCTGAAGCCTAAGATACCTGCAGTCTGCCAAAACAGTAGCTCCCTGTATGAGGTGCTGATTTGGCAGTCCCTAACATGCGTTGACATGTTGTGATTCAGACTGAGATTCTTGAGCTGTTGTGCATCATCTGTTGAGCTGGCGTCAGAAGTCGTCCTGTGTTGCGCTTTGTCACTTCTGGACCCTGACAAAGTACAGTATACCTGAGCAGAAACAAGCTTGCAAGCATTATTCCTGCAGCTGTACTGGATGTCTATGGCCATGCCTTCCTCAGCTATGCTGTGATACCTGTCCCATCTGTTTTTGACATGTGTGTGTGGGCAGCATTGGTGGCAATGTGTCTTGATGGCAACAGGTTCTGCTATGGTGTGGGGTTACCAACATTGAGTGATGACTGCAGGGGCGTCTGAACATCTACAACCAGAGTCTAGCGCTGAGTCAATCACCATACTATGCTGTGCCAGCCAGTGGGCTCACAAAGGACAGCACTGTCACAAAACAGTCGACATGCAAGGCATCGACCGCTACTGGCTGATTTCATGACGATGCTGCAAGCACGCTCATGTGCTTGCCTGCTGTTTCTGCTGCTGCTGTCAAGCCCTGTCTGTACTGCTACATGCTGGCAATACAAACAGGCAAGTATGCCTATCGTCCAAGCCTGATCTGGTTGACTGTCGAATGCTTTATAAACATGTGAACTGGTCAGGGGTTGGAGCCAAGATGGTACAATTGTGTGTATGCAAGGGTGTGCACAATCTTCTGATCAGGAGACCTGTTTCGGACATGTTTGACTTGTGCAATGTTGCTGCATCCAAATACAGTTCATCTAGACTCTCAAGGATATCCTCTAGTGTCATAGCAACTCATCTGGTTTTGCTTTTCAATTGCGCTGTATCAGGATAATGTACATAGACTGGAGCTCATGGACCATATTGTCTTTAGATCTGTGTACATTGTCCAACATGATTTAGACCAGCTGCAACAGGTTCCACTTGTTGCATTTAGTGTATCTGACCAGTAGCGCTTGTGTGCTGGCTGGTATCTGTATATAGCCAAATTCATCTTGCTTTTGTAAGCAGATGGGCCATTGGCATCGTTCATGTTTGATCTGTACGCTTACACAGTCGTCTAGGGAAGCAGTGCACTACAGCCATGCTTGGAATGGCATTGACTTGCCCTGTGATTGCATGCATGCATCATTGCACATGGCTATTACGCAGCCGCAGCATGCACTTAGACAGGATATGTCAACCCTCGCATTGCATGCCAGGCACTGTGAAACTTTTGCTTGAACTGCAGCCATATGTTACACAGTAATAGCGGTAACCGTACAATTGCTGATGTTATGCACTGTGAGACAAGTCTGCAAATGATACAGAGACATATGCCCTGGCCTCTTGCAACCAGAAGGCTGTGTCCATCCTTTCATCACATCACAAGGGAAGCAGCTACATTGGTGGCAGGTGCCTACTCAACAAGCTCTCCAAAGAACCTGCAGCAACACAAACAGGCTTGTCAGCTGCATGCCAGGTGTGCTCATTGACAGTACTCTACGCAACATGTTGGCTGCAGCTCAAGGAAGTCAGACAGTGACATCAGCTTGTGTCACAGGAGATGTGGTGTTTCCATGCCTTGAGGCACTCAAACTGAGGACATGCAGCAACGCTGCCAGCACGGCATATCCTGACTGCAACAGGCATACCTGGCTGTGCCTGACCAGTGCACAAACACACATGCAGTCTGATTTGTGACAGCACACCACCGCCAAATCGGACCCATACAGTCTGCACATGCAACAACCTAACATGGAACTTTTGGCTGTGACCAGCAGGAGGGTGTGTACGGCTGTTGCTGTCATGGGAATCACAGAGCCCATATGCGCATCCCGGACTTCTACAGAGGGTCTGTCAGTGTGAAACTCACTGTACAGGTCGCCATTGGTGGCCCCAAAGATGTCATTGGCGGTGTGCAAGGTGTCCTCGCGAGTCTTCTTGCCTGAGTTGAGCTCTTTTATGGCTTGCAGGAACAGACTGAAGCTGTCATTGGACAACCGCTGTCTGCGCCACACTCAGCATTGCTCACATAATAATAATAACAATAACAACAACAATAATAAAAACAACGTAAAACTCAGCATTGCTCACATGCTGTACATCATTCAGCCCAACAAGCAAGTATGCTGTGTGATGTCAGAGCTGGACTCGCAGACATGTGGGCATGACAATAGCTGTTACTGAGAAGCCGCAGTGAACAGCAGCTTGTCTGAACAAGAGGGTGCTGCTGTGTCAGCTGCTACTGGTCACGGGCAGGCGGGGCGACCCCAGAAATGCAACTTCAACACAGATCTCAAAACCATTGTCAACATGATAAACCAGGGTGACTGTCACAAGTCACCGACAGATTCAAGCATCTGCCACAGGCTCATCTGATAAGCTCATAGCATGAAGCAGCGGCACAAGCAGGACGTGCCAGAGACAGGGCAAGTCAGGTGCTGATGCACAGCAGGAGTGTATTACCTAGCCTGCCTGAAGAACTCCTTGCCATCAATCCTAGTGGGGCTGGCAGGTGCAGAGGTGGGGGCTGCCGAGGAGTAGCTGGTGGTGCGGTGGGCATTGATCCCCCCACCCCCCGGGGCCACCTGAGCTGATGTAGAGCGACTTGGGGAGAGGGGGTAGCTGGTGTACATGGACCCTGTGCTGTGCAGGCCTGCAGAGCAACATTCATGCATCAATTTGGACGCTCAATCAATCAATCAATCAATCAACCAATCAATCAATCAATCAAGATCTTTATGGTCAGTATTCTGATGTCACATGAACAGAATGGATTGAGATCACAGGTTTTGGCAACTGTAGGAGGAGTTTGTGCTCTGCAGATCTGCAGTGCCACTATGGACAGTGTGAAGCAGCTAGACATGCACATGTGTGCAGACCTCAACTGTGTGTGTGTGCGTGTGTGTTTGGTGAGGTGGGGCTCAAGGGGGGGCTCAAGCAGACATGCTACTACTGGACAGACTGCCACTGAAGACCCATATGACAACAATCACAGACACTGCTGGCCTTCAGATCAGGCATGCAGGCAGGCAGGCCCTGCAGAATGTACTTGCAAAAAAATAGCATGCAGCAACACACACGCGCACGCGCACACACACCCCCCACACACTGTCTGATCTGCTTGAGCCATTGAAAAGTCACAGGCATCTGGATGGCTACAGTGAACACTAGCAAAGTAAGCGCTGTGGATGTGGGACAATCCTAAGCTGTCTGCAAGTCTTACCTGCTGACGAGAAGTTGCCGGACTGGTGGGCCTGCTTGAGGACACTCTGCACCAAGCGGTCACTGGCATTGTCAATGCTGGACAGAGTAGACTCTGCCTCATCAATCATGCGCACCTAGGCCACATTGCAACATCAGCCGACATACACTGTTCACTTGCTTGTCATGGCAATGCATAGTTGAGCACGCTGAGCGTGTGATTGAATGTACTTTGTGGCACAGCAGCGATGAAGCTGAAAAAGCGTAACCAGCAGAGTGTCTTGGTCATTGTTGCCAAATGCAGACACAGCGTCAAATGCAGGGTTGCTCTCCTGGTGTGTTTCATGTGCTTGTCATAGTCAGCATGTTTCTTGGCTGCATACCCCAAGCATAGCAACCATTACTTTGAAGGCGCAGTGTGTATGACAGTTTGTGCCTTGCACATAGTGAGGTCAAGTGCGAGACTGCTAACTCAGCGCTCACCTCCTCGTCTGCCTGCAGTGAGTTGAGCAGGTTGCGCTTGAAGTTGTCCAGCTTGGCCACATCCCTGTTCAGCTTCCTCACAGTGTTGATCAGCGCTGCCTTCTCATTGCCCAGGCGGTGTGCCTGCTCCTCTGATGTTCTTGCCTACAACGAGCAGGAAGGGCCCAGTGACAATTGCAAGGGAAAACTGCTAGGGTGTCAGATTATACTGGCTTGCACAAGCTCCCAAACAACAATCAGAGAAGTTGTGGATGCTGCTGTTACTATTTGCTGCTCTGCCCAGCTAAAAATGACAAGGCCTTGACTGAATACATTCAACAGTGTCCCTTTTCAGGGTGTTCACAAATTCTCAAGGCAGTCAAGCAGCAGCAACTGCAGCAGCACTTCAGACTCTATGGAAACAACTGCAGAGCAGAGAGCAGCAGAAGCAATGTGGTCTGTTCACCTTCTCCTGGCTCTCCTGAAGGTCCAGCTGAGTGCTCATGAAGCGTGACTCAAGCGTCTTGACCTGGCTTGTCTTCTGAGTCAGGGCCTGCTTCAACTGCTGGTTCTCAGCCTCCATGGCTTTGGCCTGTACACACAGAGGAGGGACACTGATAGCTCTTCCAGCAATGTGTACGCTGGAGCCTGTACTCATCTAGCTGGACCAGAAGGTATAAACCTTGCAGGACAGGGTTCCTCATGGAGAGAAGGCAGGTCATCTGTCTGTCATGATGGCTTATGCACTTACCTTGCTTGAGAAGGCATAGCAGCTGATGTGGTGAGCCAACTCCAGCTGTGCGTAGTAGTCTGAGGGCAGAATCTGTACGACCTGCAGCTCACAACACAGTCATGCGTGAAACACACGCTGTGCATCACAATATATGCAGCATGAAGGTGTTGCGTGGAAGGCTGAGATACATGCTGAGATTGTTGCACACCTCCTTTGGCAGCGTGCTTTCAGGAAGCCCAATATGGTCGATGGCACCTATTGGAAACTGCTCCATGTATCCGTCGTCCATCTGCACTTTGCATGCAAGCCTTATTTGTTGCTCAAGGTGCCCGGGCTATGGCTCAACAGCAGCTTGCAGGAGACATGCACACGGCAGGGTGAAGTTTGAACATATCGCTGAGACTTGAGCCCCACCTTGACGTGACTGTCGAACATTGTGATGTGCTGGCTGAGCAAGTGCCCGAGCCAGGGAACGTGCACACCTGCAGGAAGGCCTCGGCAATGTGGCCAGTCCCGCCGGTAGTCGAAAGCTTCACACTGCTCAAGCAGTGAATCTGAAGTTTCCGTCTAGGGATTGCTTTTGTCCCTAAATTACAGCTGTATAACATCAGGCTCACAGTGCAGGCGCAGAGGCTGATTTATCCGCCCTTGACGATCGTGTCTCGTCTTCATTCAACTTGTATTGGCAATAGGGTGTGGTGACACTCTCATGCACAGCCTTGAGCTTTTCAAACCATCGGTACATTTTGGACCAGTGACCGGTGAGTACAATGCAAGTCACTTTTGCACCATGACGCAAAGCATGCAAGCCTGCAGTCATGCATGCCCAGCAGACAGAAGACTATCTTGGCAGCTTTTGATCCAGCAAAAGGCAGTTGTAGGCCCCGAGTTGGCAAACTGTATCGTTGGGCTGCCTGTCGATTTTGCTTCACTCCTGTGATGATAAGGGGAGAAATCATAAGGGAGAACCATAAGGGAAAATCATAAGGGGAAACCATGATGATGCAAGCAGCTTACCCCAGCTCTAGTGCATCATACCAATTGATCAGAGGCTGCTAGGCTGCTTGCAATTGCAAACGTTGCACCACTGCTGTTTCCACTGGTTGCTTAATCTCATCCTGGCACAAGGCCGCAGGATCATAAACCAGCTGTGGTGTTTATTTGCTCATGGTCACTCTACCACCAATGATCTTGTTTGCTGGTTTGCCTCTGATCATGGCAGGTCTTGCAAACTCTGTGCCGCATTGTGGACACTTGAGATCGCCTGCTGTTGCATCTTCCACGATGCGCTCAATAAAGCACTTCACCAATGAGCCTTTGCCTCCCTGTATTTTGCAAATTGGCGCAGTGAGGACACACAACTGTGACATCACAAATTATGTTGAGACAAAGGGTCACTAGTGTCTTGCTTGCAATATGTGCGCAAGCTATGTGCACCTTCTTGTATTTGTACAGCTGTTCTTGACACTTGGCACAGTAAACCTTCACTGTCTTGTCTGGTCCTTTCTTGCTGGGCTGAGCTTGAGCAATGCAAGACCTGCAAATGGCCACAGCTCACAAGACAAGCTTGCTTTACAAGGACGCAGGTCTGCATACTTGCTTGCTCGCCTGTGCAGTCGTCTGCAAAAATTGCTGGACACAGTTTTGTTCAACGGGTCCCCAGAAAACTGTGCTCTTGTGTTCACTGAAGTTGCAGCAAGCGAAGAAAGAGTGCGTTGCAAACTGTTGCTGCGGTCTGAGGCACGATTATACAGTGAAGAGCGCCAGCACAGACGCAATGCTCTGGTCTGCAAAATGGCCATGGACCGACTGCAGACCGGGTGTTTATCCGCTCGATGAGCTGAGAAACGAAAGCAAGGAGCAAGGAGAGCAAGGAGATGAAACGTCTGCCTGCTCTTGCTGCTTGCAGCTGCAGAGGAGTACAGTTTGGCACTCCAAGCCCAAGTCATGGCTAACGTGCAACACGGTTTTGGTAACTCTCCAGCCGATGCGTACTACTCGATACCACCCGTCACACGCTACTTCGCAACTGCTTGCTTAGCACTCACAACCTTGGTCAACTTCAAGCTGATCAGCCCTTACCTGATATACCTCAGTTGGTCTCACATATTCAAGTTGCAGGTGGGCATGCAAGACATGCAACGTATGCAGGCCGGTGACGCTCAATGGCCGAGACGTATGTCTGCATGTCGCTTGCTACTCATCTCAACAAAAGCTTGCATGCACTGAGTCCCACTTTGTCGTCATACTACAGGTTTGGAGGCTAATTTCGCCCTTTTTCTTCTTGGGTGGTTTCTCTTTTCGGTTCCTCATTCAGCTAGTCTGGCTGTAAGTGAGGCTCACACAGTGCTGGAGTGTGTCTTATTGTGGTCATGGTGTTTTACAAGTGATTTGCCGTGTAGGGTGACCTATGGCAGAACTCTTGAAAGCAGCACTTTTCAGTTTAGCACTCCAGACTTTGTGTACATGTTCATGTTTGGGATGGGATGCATGCTGGTGAGCCGCTTATGCTCAACTTATGCACATCTGCTAAACACTCATGGTCAGCAGACTGCCTATGCTTCTGCCATAAATGCCATCAACGAGGTCTAACCATTTGGTGCTTCTGACAGGCAGCAAGCTTGATTCCCTTTTTCAAGTTCCCATTTCTTGCGAGCCCCTTGATCTTCATGCTCATCTATGTCTGGAGCCGAAATTTCCCCACAGCCAGCGTTTCCATAATGGGCCTGGTCTCAGTTGAGGTACGCGTTGCAATTGTTTGACACTCGTCAAGTCCTTGCATGGTTGCACATATTTGCTCTCATACATATCCAAGCTGCCCCACCGTTGATGCCAAGTGCAGAAAGCATGGTGTTTCATGTTGGTTCTTACCTGTCATGAGCATGCCATACAATGCAGATTGTGCTGTTATGTTGCATGGGATCATGCCCACAAGTGGAGATGCAAAGCTCAGATTTAAATGTCTTTTCATGTACTTCAGGCTTTCTATGTGCCTTTTGCCTTCCTGGGCATCAGCTTAATTTCTGGCAATGACTGGCTTTCAGATGTGCTGGGGATCCTGGCTGGCCACTTGTAAGTTCCTTGGACACTCTATGCTTCATGCAAGCAACGTCATGTGTCATACAGTTAGCTCCATTGTGTTTGTATCTGTGTGTCGGCATGAGATGCTCTGTCTGCAGGCATTCTATGAGATGCTTTGCTGCATCCTGTTGCACACAGTGTAAGTGCTGCGCAGTTAAATGCAGTAGCATGACACCGGTTTTGGTGTTGCCTGTACTGCCAGCATGCTCTTCTTCTGGCTGATGCATGATGCAAAAGGGCTGCAGGCCAGATTCCTGCCTGCTTGACATATCATGTATGCCGGGGCCAGACAGCCCATCTGATCTCACCTTGCAGGTACTATACTTTGAAGGTGTTGTTGCCGGCTCAAGGGCGGCAGTCCTTACTGGAAACACCACAGTTTGTAAAGAACTTAGTGTTTGCATCTGGTATTGGCACAGTCAACCCGCGAGAGATCAACCCTACCAATCCAGGACAAGCAGGGTTCAGGGCCTTCAGGGGCCGTGGACAGAGATTAGCAGGATAAGGCAACCTTGTGTCACAGCTGTAAGTATGAAAGACTCCACTTTGGTAGCTTTCACACAAAAAAGGTTGCCAGAGCGCTTGCTTTGTGCGGCATGAATGAACTGGATAGTTTGCTGTGCAATGCAGTAGTGCTGTTTGGAGAAATGATGTTTGCGTAGCATTCCTATGTCAAATATACAAACATAAGCTGCCATGCACAGTGATAGTCATACAGTGCCTCAAGAACAGATGGTTAACCAGATGTGTGCTACAAAGCTGTCAGGCACAATGCAGTGCCATGCTTGTTGTAGGCCAGATCTACAGCGGCTGATGGAGTGAACTTTGCTAGACAAGCCAAGTCAAAAGCTGAAGCATTAGAAGCAACAAGTGTTGGGTCAGATATGTCCTGATAGAACCTAAGATATCTACATCGATGACAACCACGAGGTCAGTCATAATGCATGTTTAACTGCAGTCAAGGGTGTGTCTGACACAGCTTGCAGGGCTGGTAGAAGAGTTGTAGCTTTTGAGCATTCGCCCAAAAATACATTACTCATGACGTACAATAAACATTGTACAAAGCAAAATAAATCAAATTCTCCTGTCATACTGCTGTGACCGTTGCAGCGCAAAGACAGTACCTAGCATGCTTGTTGGTTGCAGACAACAAGCTAACAGGCTATTCTAGTCAACAAGTGATCGATGCAAGAAACAAAACATCAGCCTGAGATGTACAGTGCACAATATAGGCTTTGTATGCAGCCAGTGGGCTGTGATCAGACAGGTCCCTCCAGCTCAACGAGAGCTTTGAGATCAGAGTGATTGTTATCACACAACATACAGGATATGTCTTGACAGGGACGAGCACGCATGTATCATTGAACCGACAACAAAGCTCTGTGCAGCAGGTGTTGATTGCAAGGCTGTGATCAGCGTCTTTGCTGGGAACCCTATGCCTTCTCGTCCAGGAAAACCTTTTTCAACTCACCGCTCTCATGCATGCCCATAAGGATATCACTGCCACCGACAAATTCTCCATTGATGTATACCTGTGGAATTGTTGGCCATTCTGAAAACTTCTTGACACCTTCTCGGATGTCAGGATCTGTCAATACATTCCGACTGCTGTATTCAACACCTGGGCAAAAGCAGAGGGCAATTGTCAGGAATGTAAAAATAAATAAATAAAACTCGGCATGAATTGCAGCGGTTTTGACAAAGCAGCAATGCACTGCCATCACGAGCGTGCACCAATATCAAGGCATATCATATGTATGCTGTGCAATATGTACGTATTGTACTGTGAACAAGACTGTGAGGCAGTTTGATTCCAAGGCATTTGCAAATGATGCATGCTTCAACCCCTGAAACTGTATGAATACGCTGCACCTCTGGCCACAAGCAGAAGCAGTAGAAACTGCAAACGTACCATATGCATCAAGAATCTTGCAGACCATATTGCTGAATCCGCACATGGGCGCCTCTGGGTTTCCCTGTTTTCACAACATTTGTCAGAATTATGTGACTCTGCTGCAAATACAGTGATGGTAGCTGAGGCAATGCAGCCCAGGACTGCATGTTAGCAATCCTTCAGTACCTTCATGTAAACAAAGACCTTGTGATCCTTGATGTCCTGTTGTATCTGTTCAGCTGCGGACGCCGCAGGTGTTGACTTGACCTGTGGTTGAAAGTCGCTGTGCATATCGCTGTCTGGGGTTTGGGCCATGCCACGGACGAAGGGCTGATATGCTGCAGCTACCACAGGAATGTTCATCAGTCTAGACTTTGCAAGGTGACGGTGCTTGGCAAACACAGTGCTACCGTGCATGCAAATTAAATACTCTGAAAAGTTGCTTGGACAAATGCATGCATATGATGTCTAGACATCCGATAGATGCAGCCTGACCAGGACTACATATTCTTGGGCTGAAACTGCGCGCTATGATCCTGGCGGACGACAGCAACATGGCGCACGACGCGGATCTAGTCAGGCCTGGTCAGCTTCCGAACGACGCAATTACTTTTGCAAGCGATTGTAGTCACAACAAGCTGTCACCTGCTCACGATGTACTCTGAGCTTCAAGCCGGGATGCGCGTATGTGCAATCGTGTACCCAAGCTTTGCTCTTTGGCAGTCAATTATGGTGGGGACGGTCTTGGCCCGACTGACCAGCAACTGCGAAAGGCATCAATCAGCTCAATTGAATCGGGTGTAACATCAGCGATCCAGGAGCGCCATAAGCATGCTGTCGTCAAGCATTGCAAAATCCACCCATGATGATACGTTGTAATAGACCTTTGTCTTATCAAAGACCACAGTCTTATTGACGGAGCGCCATATGCTGTGATCTGGCTTCGCGGCATGCTCTGCAGCTCTCAGCATCTACATGCGCATTCAAGAGCGCGTGACAGGTCAATCAGGCAGCATGGACCTTGCCGATTGCTACAGCCTTCTCTGAGGAAGAAGCAGCTCTGTCTGTCTCTTCGTCTTCAGTGTCTGACCTCAGCAAAAAGCAGAAAGTCTGCCTGTGCAACAACCGCCTGCTCACAGGCTACAGCAGCTGTCCAGCCTGTAGGAAAACAAGAGGCGTGTACTTTCGATGTCATTGCTCTAGGCAATCTGTGCCTTGACATATTTGTCTCAGTACCAGAGCTACCTTCAACAGAAGTGCACAGCCGGCAAAAGTTGCTGAGTCAGCTCACAGCATCCCCTCCCTCTCGTGCAGCATGGGAGGTTGGTGGCAACACCAATTTCATGATAGCAGCTGCCAGGC
>JAABUK010002102.1_pt1 | contig 36491 bp, 30 predicted proteins | sample 5559141 | NCBI WGS metagenome assembly JAABUK01 (sample SAMN10711869, study PRJNA513367) | rock metagenome | isolation source: Antarctica rocks | place: Antarctica: Victoria Land, Pudding Butte nord | collected 2016-01-03
CCGAAAAAAGGCCCGCACGAGCAATAGCCTTCATTTAACAAACCAAAAAGGTATTCCCCTCTACATGGGCGACGTATATGCGGGAAATCATAACGATTTATTCGCTATTATTCCCCAGTTTCAGCGCGTGGTGGCGTGGTGTAAGGCCGCGGGCATTAACCTGAGAGGGGTTTGCTTAAACATGGATAAGGGCTTTGATTGCAAGAAGTTACGACGTTTTTGTTTTCGACATGGCATTATCCCTAAGGTGAAAGAAAATCCGCGTAACCGAAAGAAACCGAAGCCAGGTCCGAAACGGATATTTGACGAAAAAACGTATAAAAATCGCTTCGTTTGCGAACGCACCTGGGCCTGGTTTGATTTTTTTCGCACCTTATTGGTACGATTTGAAACCTCCATTGTGAATTGGAAATCCTGGCATTATTTAGCAGCCTTTATGATGGTCGCTAAAGTTTAAATCTCTTCGTAATGTTGCGCATCGTGGCAGCGGTAGCAATAATCTTTTATAGGACTTACGCAAAATCGTCTGTCATTGCGAGCGCAACGAAGTGGAGCGCGGCAATCGCACCAGAACGATACCCGAACGATTCTGTTCTGGTGCGATTGCTTCGCGTTGCTCGCAATGACGGACGCTTTTGCGTAAGTCCTATTTTAGAATAGGCAGCACATGCGTTTTGTATGAAATGGCGGCAGGTAGTGACGAGCAAGTCGGCTCGGGGATACTTTCGTGCGTGTAGGAGCAGGCTCAAAGTAGCACTAAGCCAGCTACTGCCGGCCCCCAAAGATGCCACAAGCTGTTTGGTAGAAATGTGGATAATTTTACAGAAGCGAATATTACTAATGAAGTGGATTTTGGGAGAAAATCACGGTAATAATATTATAATCTAATCGAGATACCTGACTGATTAAAAACGCGTTATAATGAGTTTCTATTAACGAAAAGTATTCTTCTGTTATTTAGTTAAACCTTGTCATAAAGTGGCCTTATAAATATAATTGGTAGTGCTGTTTTTGTAATGCTGAATGATACCCGGCAGTGCGTTTCAAGCCAGCGTTTAGCATTACAAAAACAGCACTACCATATAATTATCGTAAGACCAGCCTTGAGCGATTTTAAGCCGGGAGCAACCTGCGTTAAGGCTCAAAAATAGGATTTAGCTACCTGAAAAATTCACGATTTTCGTTCAGTTTTCCCTTTTCCTCCGTGAATGCCTGGCTAGTGCCAACGGTACGGTGCCGCGTAGCCAACCCAGGCGACCCGCACAACTTGCTTGGGCCGCCTGGGCCGTCGCGGTGGGGGTAGGCCGTGTCCTGCCTGGCCACCCTGTGTCGGTGGTAGCAGGCAAAAAAAATCCCGGCCATAGCGGCCAGGATTTTCTTGCAAGCAGGGGGTAGGGCGGGGACCTACACCGTGGCGGTGCTCAGCTTGGGCGCGTCACCGGGCAGACCGGTTACGTCTTCGCCGGCCGCTTTGCGCGCGCGCGCTTCCTGCTTCCCGTAGGTGTCGAGGATGATGGGCGTGGCGATAAACAGCGACGAGTACGTGCCGAAGATGATACCGATAATCATGGCAAACGAGAACGAGCGCAGCGTTTCGCCGCCGAAGATGTAGAGCACCAGCACCACCAGGAATACCGTGGTGAACGTAATCATGGTGCGCGAGAACGTCGAGTTCAGGGCCGGGTTCACTACCTGGGCGAAAGTCAGCTTGGGATTCTCACGCAGGTACTCACGGATACGGTCGAAGATTACCACCGTGTCGTTCATCGAGAAGCCGATGATGGAGAGCACGGCGGCCACGAAAATCTGGTCCATCTCGTAGTTGGCCCCGAAGGCGCGGGCGATGGGGTAGGAGGCAATTACCAGCAGCGCATCGTGGAAAAGCGCGATAACGGCGGCCATCGAATACTGCCACTTCTCAAAGCGGAAGAGTACGTACACGAAGATGCCCACCAGCGTGAGGGCCAGGCTCAGGAACGAGGTCCGCTTGATGTCGTCGGCGATGGTAGCGCCTACTTTGGCGGTCGATTTGATGGTCGGCGACTCGGCGGCGTACTTGCTCAGGCCCTGGTTGAGGGCGTCGGCCACGGTCTGGTCGGCGGTCTGGCTTTCATCCTCGGCCAGGTAGCCGGTGGTGATGCGCAGGCGGTTAGGAGCACCGAACTGCTTCACTTCGAGGCCGGTATTCTTGAACGCCGGCTCCAGCGCGGTGCGCACGTCGGAGGCGACCATGTCCTTGTTGAAATCGACCACGTAGGCCCGGCCCCCGCGGAAGTCCACGCCCAGGTTGGGACCGCCTTGCAGGTACATCAGCACGAAGCCCGTCACGATAACGATGGTCGAGAACGCGTAGGCGATTTTGCGCTTGCCCACGATGTCGAAGTTCAGGTTCTGGAACAGGTTGCGCGAGAGGAAAGTCGAGAACGTGATGCTGCTCGTGGTCTTGCCCTTAATCAGGGCCTCGATGATGAGGCGCGACACGTATACCGCCGACAGGAACGAGGTAAGCACGCCAATGCCCAGCGTTACGGCGAAGCTCTGCACCGGACCCGTGCCGAAGAAGCCCAGGATGATGGCGATGAGCATCGTGGTAACGTTCGAGTCGAAGATGGCCGAGAAGGCGCGCGCGTAGCCAGCGTTCACGGCGTCGTGCAGCGAGTGGCCGTGGTCCAGTTCTTCCCGAATCCGCTCGAAAATCAGCACGTTGGCATCTACCGACGAGGCGATTACCAGAATCAGGCCCGCGATACCGGGTAGGGTGAGGGCGGTGCTGAACTGCGCCAGCACGCCCAGAATCAGGAACATGTTGAAGAGCAGCGCGGCATCGGCCACGAGGCCGGCGCGGCCGTAATACAGGCCCATGAACACCATGATAATCAGCAGGCCAGCCAGCGACGAATAAAGACCCTGGTTGATGGCTTCCTTGCCGAGCGAGGGGCCTACCACGGCCTCTTCCACGATGCGGGTCGGGGCGGGCAGCTTACCGGCTTTCAGTACCTGCGCCAGGTCCTGCGCTTCGTCGATGGTAAAGTTGCCCGAGATGCTGGTGTTGCCACCCGTGATTTCGCTCTGCACCACGGGGTCCGAATATACCACGTCGTCGAGCACCACGGCCACTTGCTTGCCAATGTTGGCGCCGGTCATTTTGCCCCACTTGCGGGCGCCGGTCGGGTTCATGCTCATGCTCACCTCGGGGCGGCCGGTCTGGTCATAGTCCTGGCGGGCGTCGCTCACCACCTCGCCGCTGATGGGCGCGGCCACGGCGCCGGTGCGGTCCTTCTTCACGGCCACGAGGCGCAGAAACTGCTGGCCATTGGCATCAACCGGCTTGTTGAGGTAGAGCAGCGCCATATTGGGGGGGAAGATGCCGCGGGCTTCCTCCGAGCGCAGCACGCGGTTCATCTGGGCGGTGTCGCGCAGGTTCACGCCCAGCGTGCCGGGCATGGTGAGCAGGCGGGCCAGCACGCCACCCTTCTGGGTAGCCAGCGAGTCAGTCTTGGCCTTGGCGGTCGGGGTTTTCTTCGCCAGTTGGGCGGCCAGTGAGGTCGTATCACCCTTGGCGCCGGTAGCGGCGGCGATGGTCGAGTCGGCCTTGTTCACGGCGGCAGCGGGGCCGGTAGCGTTGGCCTTCTCCTTGGCCGTCAGCACCTGGTCGAGCTGGCCGAGGTAGGGCACCACCTCGTTCTGGGCCCACACTTCGTAGAATTCCAGCTTGGCCTGGCCTTGCAGCAGCTTGCGCACGCGCTCGGGGTTGTCCACGCCGGGCAGCTCTACCTGAATGCGGCCGGTGCCCTTCACGCGCTGAATATTAGGCTGGTTCACACCAAACTTATCCACGCGCTTGCGCAGGATGTCGAACGAGCGCCCGATAGCGTCTTCTTCTTCCTTATTAATAGCCGACAGTACCTTACTGTCCGAGCTGTTGAGGTCAATCTTGCGGTCTTTGTTGACCGAATTGGCAAAAATGCGGTTCAGCGGCGCGCCCGGCGCGGTTTCCTTATACGCCTGGTAAAAGAGCGTCGTAAACGGCGTGCCCGAGTTGGTTTTCTGGCGCTCCTGAGCCACCGCGATGGCTTTGTTAAACGCCGGGTCTTTCGAGTTGCCGGCCATAGCCCGCACGATTTCTACCGGCGATACTTCCAGCGTCACGTGCATCCCGCCCTTCAGGTCGAGGCCCAGGCCCAGCTCGCTCTGCTTCACATCGCGGTAGGTGTAGGAGCCGAACACGGGCGCGCGCCACACCGAGTCGAGGTAGTGCTGGCGTTGAGTTTCGTTGAGCTTGCCGTTGTGCGTGGCGTAGGCCACGGCCTTGTCCTGCACCCCGCGCGAGATGTAGGTGAAGAACAAAAAGTACGCGCACAGCACCGAAACGATGACCGTGAGCGTGATAATCAGACCTTTGTAACGCATCTTAAGTAATTAACAGTGAGCAATAAGCAATGAGAAATTGGCCTTGCCAAGTAAGGCGACGGGTAGGAGCAATAGCCAGCTGAGCAAAAAACCAACTGGTCCAAAAACCAACTGTTCCTTGCTCACTATTAATTGCTCACTGAAAAGCTAAGGTGCCTGCGGCGACAACGCCGCCACCAGCAGCCGCTGGCGGCACAGCTGCGCCACGAAAGCCGCCGGGACGCCCACCGAGGCCAGGGCCACGGCGCGGCGCGGCAGGCGCGGCTGCCAGCCCGCGAAGGGGGTAGGGGGCAGCCAGCCCAACGCGAAGACCGGGGCCACGTAGCTGCCCAGCGGCGAGGCCGCTTCGAGCACTACTTTTTGCTTGATAACCGTGGCGCGCGGCGCGGCGCTGACTTGCGCTCCGGCCGGGGGGGTAGGGCGCAACACGCTCACCGTCCGGCCATTCAGGCCCAGCAACAGCAGCACTGGCAGTGCCACCAGCACCACGCGCAACAATTGCTTAAACTGGGAAAGGGAATAGCGCATAACTCGGACAGAGCTACAAATATAACGCGCTGCGCGACTTAGCTCCGCGCCCGTCCCTACCCCCTATCCTTCGCGCAACTCCTCGAAGGCGTACTGCGCGTCGTTCCAAAACTCATCTAAGGCAATGAGGCGGGGCTTGAAGAACGAAATCAGCGCCGGCCAGTCGTCGCGGCTAAATAAGCTGGCCGGGGTCAGCTCTTTATAAATGCGGCTTAGCGGCTGGCCGTGCTCGTTGGTGGCGTGCGGCTCCCAGGTCCAGGTTTCGCCCAGCGTGTCGTGCAGCAGGGTTTTCAGAGTCAAAAATTGCTCGAAGAACAACTCGCGCACGCCCGCGTCGGGCTGCGTTAGCTCGATGGCGATGCTGGCGCGCCGGTTGTCGGCGTGCAGCTTGAATTGCACGCTCTTCAGGCCCGTTTTATAATTGACCCAGCTGACGGGCAGGCCTTCGGCCGAGAGCACCGGGGCCATGTACTGCCCGAAAGTGGTCCAGAAGGCCTGGCGCAGCTGGGAAGCTTCCGCTTTGCTGTACAAGGTGTTAGGGCTTAGTTAAGACACCCGCCGTAGCGGCCGCAAATCGAGCCGGAAGCCCGGTAGCACGGGTTCGCCGCTCAGCTCCTGGTCGTAGCCCCGCACGGTTTCGGCGGGCTGGCCGGGGCGGTACACGTAAGCCGTTTCGGCTTCAGTATCCAGCAAAAAGCCGAGCTGCATCCCGTTGACCAGGTACGCTTCCATCTTGGCTTGCAGCATAGTCAACTCATCCGACGGCGATTTTATTTCCATCATAAACTCGGGGCAAACCGGCGGAAACTTGCGCCGCTGCTCGGGGGTGAGCTGCGCCCATTTGGCCTGGCTCAGCCACGCCACGTCAGGCGAGCGCACGGAACTGTCCGGCAGTGTAAAGCCCGCCGACGATTCATACACATGGCCCAGCTTGGTCTGGCGATTCCAAAACCACAACTGGCCCTGGCTTTCGAGGCTGGATTCGCTGGATTCGGAGCCGGCGGGGGGCATGATAATAATTTCGTGGTGGGCGTTGCGCTCAAAATTGAGCCGGGGGTTGGCTTGGCACAGCTCAAAAAATTCATCGTCGCTGAGCCCAGCCAGCACGGGGCCGTGCAGCACAGGCAACTCGGGGAATTCGTAGGTAACGGGCATTGCGGAGAATTAAGAGGAGAGGGGAATACTTACCAAGATACGTATGCCGCAACATTTCCCTACCCCCCCTCGGCCACCTTGCCGCGCAGGTAGCCCGTGAGTACGGCCAGCCCATTCTCAAAGTGCCGGTTGTTGGGGATGATGATATCCGCGTCGGCCTTAAAGGGTTGAATGTATTTTTCGTAGGTGGGGGCCACGTGGTTGGTGTAGCGATACAGCACGTCCTGCAGGTCGTAGCCGCGCTCGTCGCGGTCGCGCACGATGCGGCGGTGCAGCTTCACGTGCTCCTGGGCATCGATATACACCTTGAGGTCGAGCAGCCTGGCGATTTCCTCGAAGTAGAACACGAAAATGCCCTCTACCACTACAATGGGCGCGGGCCGAAACACCAGCTCGGTCGGCACGGCGTTGGGGTTATTGAAGGGATATTCCTGGCGGCGCACCTCGTGGCCGGCGCGCAGCTGGCGCACGTCGGCGGCGTAGGCAGCCGAATCGATGCTGCCGGGCAGGTCGAAGTTTTCTACCCCCTGCTCGTCGCGCAGCTGCTCGTGGCGGGGGTGGTAGTAATTGTCCTGCGAAATCAGACAGATGTCGCGTTCAGGAAAAGCGGCCAGCAAGCGGCGCAAAAACGTGGTTTTGCCCGATGCGCTGCCGCCCGTGATACCAACTAGGTAGGGATGCTGCATAACGGAGGGCAAAGGTAGGATTCTTGAATTGGGAATTGGGAATGAGGAATGAGGAATTACTCAAGCACTAATTCCTCATTCCTCATTCCCAATTCCCAATTCCCAATTCAAAAAAGCTACCAGCCCGGCCACGGCGCGCGCCCGGTGGCTAAGCATATTCTTCTCGCTGAGTGTCATTTCGGCGAAGGTGCGGCCGTCGCCCTCGCTGGGCACAAATACGGGGTCGTAGCCAAAGCCGCCCCGGCCGATGGGCGCCGCCGCGATGCTACCCCCTACCTCGCCGCTGAACGCGTGTCCGTCGCCGGGTCCGCGCACCAGCGAAATAACCGTGCGGAAACGCGCTTGGCGGTTGGGTTGGGTGCCGAGCGCGTGCAGCAGCTTGGCCACGTTGGCGGCGGCCGCGCGCTCGGGGCCGGCGTAGCGGGCCGAGTACACGCCGGGCGCGCCGCCGAGGGCGTCTACTTCGAGGCCGGTATCGTCGGCGAAGCAGGCCACGCCGTAGTGGTCCCACACGTACTGCGCCTTTTGGCGGGCGTTGCCTTCGAGGGTAGGCTGCGTTTCGGGCAGCTCCTCGTGGCAGCCGATGTCGGCCAGGCTCAGCAGCTGAACGCTACCAGGCAGCAGCGGCCGGATTTCATCAAGCTTGTGGGCATTATTAGAAGCGAAGCACAGACGCATAGAATTTGGTAAAAAAATAGCAGTAGTAGCCGAAAAATTTTCAATAAAGTAACAGCCAAGCGACGCTTTTGGGCGCTCAACTGGCTTTCCTACCCCTTGCTGCTGGCCTTGTGGACCACTGCCGACGCCCCTGGCAAACCGCTAGCGAAACATTAATTTGATGGTGCCCCACGAGCGCTGCACCGTGGTCATCGTGCCGGCCACGGTGGTGGTGTAGGTCTGGTCGGGGCCGGGGCCGCGGAGCGTGAGGCGGTACACTACCGGCCCCGGCAGCAGCCCCGAACGGCCCCGATACAGGCAGCTATCGACAAACGTATAGTGTAGCTGGCCGGTCGGCGCGAGCGTCGCTAGCGGCTGAAAGTCATTATCGGCAGGCGTTTTACGGCTCAGGTCGAAGCCGTGCAGGTCAGTTTCGGTGGCTACTTCCCATTCCACATGCGCCGCCGTGCCATCGTAGGTAGCCAGAAAGAGCAGCAGGGTAGTCGCCAGCGCCAGCCCGGCGCTCCCGAGCAGCAGGCCCAGGCTCAGCCCCAGGCGGAGGCCAAAGCCAGAAAGGAGGCGCGCGGGACGACGTGGGAGCATAGTGGAAGCCCACCGCCAGGAAGGTGGGCAGCCAAATATAACCCAAGCGTATAATCGCGCCGCATGAAGAAACGGGCGGCAATTGACTAAATGCGCAGCTTACTGGCTGGGGCAGCCAAGTGCGTCTGCGGCTGAGGGTTGACTTTGTGGCGGCTAGGCCGTACTTTTGCAGTCCCTTCCGCAAAACCGGCAGGGTTTAAGCAGGTAATCAGGCCCTCCCGATAATGAAAAAGGACACGCACCCCGAGTACCGCCAGGTGGTTTTTCAAGACACCTCGTCGGACTTCAAGTTTATCACCCGCTCCACGATGACCTCGCCCGAGACGATTCAGTGGGAAGATGGTAACACCTATCCGGTAATCAAAATTGAAGTGAGCAGTGCTTCGCACCCCTTCTACACCGGCAAAAACATGTTCATCGACACGGCCGGCCGCGTGGAGAAATTCCGCAGCCGCTACGCCAAGAAAGAGCAGAACAGCGCGGGCAAAGAATAGCTTTTTAGTGAGCTGTTAGCCATTAGCTTTTTGAAACTCCTCCTGACCAAAATCAGGAGGAGTTTTTTTATGGCCGGCCGCTGGTTCACCCGCCGTAAATTTGTCTCTTTCCTACCCCTATCCAAAAAGCTAACGGCTAGTAGCTGTCAGCTTAAATAAAGAATGCACTTACTGCTGTTTGACGACCCGGCCATCCGGCCGCACCTGCTGCCGCTCACCTTCACGCGGCCGGTGGCGGCGCTGCGCTGCGGCATCCTCACCATTGCCGAAAAGTGGCAGCGCCGGCTGGCCGCGCCCACCGTGGGCTACCTCACGCAGCCCTATTTGCAGGCCAGGTTTCCGGTGTGCGCTGATGGCCTCGTAACCGGCGCCGCGCTGGTGGTGAACGGCGCCGTGTGCCCCGACGACCTGCTGGCCCGCCAGGTGCTGGCCCTACCCCCCGGCCACGGCCTGTACTGCGGCGAGCTGCTGGTAGCCGCCCACCTCGCCGACGCCAGCCAGGTGGTCGAGCTGATTCAGGACGGCCTGGTAGTGCGGCAGGCCCAGGAAGACGTATCGGTTATCGACCGGCCGTGGCAGCTGTTTTTGCGCAATGGGGCCGAGATTCGGCGCGATTTTGCGCTGCTCACGGCGGGGCGCACGTCGCAGCCGGTGGGCGACGCGCACACCATTATATACGGGGCGGAGAATATCTTTATTGAACCCGGCGTGAAGATTCGGGCCGCCATTCTCAATGCCGAGAACGGCCCCATCTACCTGGGTAAAAACGTGGAGGTGCAGGAAGGAGCCATCCTGAAGGGCCCGCTGGCCGTGTGCGAGGGCGCGGTGCTGAACGCCACGGTGCGGCTGCGCGGCGACAACACCATCGGGCCCTACTGCAAGGTGGGCGGTGAAATTGGCAATAGTATCCTGCTGGCCTACAGCAACAAAGGCCACGACGGCTACCTGGGCAACTCGGTCATTGGCGAGTGGTGCAACCTCGGGGCCGACACTAACACGAGCAACCTCAAAAACAACTACGCCCCGGTGAAGGTGTGGAGCCACGCCGCCCACCGCTTCGTGGATACCGGACAAACCTTCTGCGGCCTGCTCATGGGCGACCACAGCAAGGCCGGCATCAACACCATGTTCAATACCGGCACCGTGGTGGGGGTAGGGGCCAATATTTTTGGCGCCGGCTTCCCGCGCCAGTTCATCCCGAGCTTTAGCTGGGGCGGCCCGGCGGGGTTTGAAACCTTCAAACTCAACAAGTTTGCCGAGGTGGCCGAGCGCGTGATGGGCCGGCGTGGGCTGGCGTATGATGAGGTGGAGCAGGGGATTATGAAAGAGGTATTCCGGCAGACGGCGGAGGATAGAGCTTGGGATAGTAAGAAGTGATTGTTTTGAGTTGTAGATTAAAGTCTTAATCCAGATTCCTAGTGCAATGACTAGCCTTTCCGAACTCGACTTCTTTGATTGCTGCTGGCTCGTCTTGTTTTTACTAGTAGCGCTTCCTTGCTCCTTCCTGGGTCTGGTTATCGTGGGAGGGAATGTTCTGCCTATGTTCCTATTGATTTTTCTTTTAGTAGCAGCTTCTTGGCTGCTATTGCTAGGATTGAGTAAGTGGCGAAATTGGCTGTCAAGGTTGCTGCTAACGCTGATTGTGAGCGGAGTTTGGTTTCTGCTGGCGGGTAGCATCTGGTCACACTTCAGAAATTTCTGCTGATGCTTTTCGCCGACATCCCCAACCAGACTGCCCTCAAAGACGTGCTGCGCCAGTCGGTGCAGCGCGGGCACGTGGCGCACGCCCAGCTGTTTCGCGGGGCCGAGGGCTCGGCGGCGCTACCCCTGGCGCTGGCCTACGCGCAGTACCTCAACTGTGAGGACCGCGCCGATGATGCCGAAGATAGCTGCGGGCATTGCCCGGCCTGTCTGAAAATCAGCAAGCTGGCGCACCCCGACCTCAACTTTATCCTGCCCACTACTACCACCAAGGCGGTGCCCAAGGATGCCACCAGCGGCCGGTTTATGGCTGAGTGGCGCACCTTTTTGGCCGAAAGCCCCTACCAGGGCTTCAACGACTGGATGCAGCACATCGGGGCCGAAAACAAGCAGGGCAGCATCTCGAAAGAGGAAGCCGGGCAGCTCCTCAGGCTGGTGTCGCTCAAGGCATTCGAGGCGCGGTTTAAGCTCGTCATTATCTGGTTGCCCGAGCTGATGCACCCGGCCGCCGCCAACGCCGTGCTCAAGCTGCTGGAAGAGCCGCCGCCCGCCACGGTGTTCTTGCTGGTCAGCAATGAGCCCGAGCGGCTGCTGCCTACCATCATCAGCCGGGTGCAGCCGGTGGCGGTGCGGCCCTTCCCGGAAGATGACATTGCCGCGTACCTCACGGCGCATTACCACGTGCCCGCCGCCAAGGCCCGGCAGGTGGCGCAGCTGGCCGAAGGCAACCTGGGCGCGGCCATCGCCAGCCGCGAGCAGAGCGCCGACCACGACTACGCCGATTTTTTCATCAAGTGGATGCGCAAGTGCTTCACCTTGAAAATGACCGACGTGCTGGCCCTGGCCGACGAGTTTCAGAAAATGGGCCGCGAAAACCAGAAGGAGCAGCTTAGCTTCTCGCTGGGGCTGCTGCGCAAGGTGCTGCTCTACGGCCTCGACCCGCGGCTGGTGCCGCACCTGCCCAGCGGCGAGCAGCAGTTCGTGCAGGGGTTCAGTAAGTTCGTGACAACTAACAACGCTGACCAGCTCACCGAGGAGCTGAACACCGCCCACTACCACATCGAGCGCAACGCCAACCCGCGCATGGTTTTCGTAGATGCCTCGCTGCGCCTGGGCCAGCAGCTGAAGCGGGCGTAGTAGCGCGAAGTTTCCACTTCGTGCGCGAGCGCAGCGAGCAGGCGGCACCGAGCGGCGCGCACGACGATGCTCGCTGCGCTCGCGCACGAAGTGGAAACTTCGCGCTACTTCCTGCCGACCTTTGTGCTATGCGCTGCCTGCTTGCCCTAGTCCCGCTCCTTATACTGAACCCGGCGCGGGCGCAAGCGCCGCTGCCCCTACCCCCCGACCCGGCCGCGAACCCCGGCATTCACCAGGGGCGCTTCATTGGGGTAGTGGTGGGTACGACGGTGGTTTATGCCCTGACTTCCTACCTGTTAGGTAAGACCTGGTACACCAAGCGCGTGCCGTTTCACACCTTCAATGACAACGGCGAGTGGCTGCAAATGGACAAGGTGGGCCACGCCACCACGGCCTACGCCATCAGCCGGGGCGAGTACGAGCTATTTCGCTGGAGCGGCGTCAATGAGCGCGCCTCGGTGCTCACGGGTGGCCTCATCGCGCTGCTCTATCAAACAACCATCGAGCTATTCGACGGCCGCTCCGAAGGCTGGGGCTTTTCGAAGGGCGACATGGTGGCCAACCTCAGCGGCATTGGCTTATTTATGGGCCAGCAGTATGGCTTTGGCGAGCAAAAGGCCAGCCTGCGCTACGGCTGGCGCCAGAGCATCTTCCCGCAATATCGGCCTAATTTGCTCGGGCATAATGTTGGTAGTCAGATGCTAAAGGATTACAATGGCCAGCAATACTGGCTGTCGTTCAATATGGCCTCGGTGCTGCCGGTGAGGCCATCGTTTCCGCGCTGGCTCAACCTGGACGTGGGTTACAGCGGCAGCGGCATGACCGGCGGCCACGCCAACCCGCCCTACTTCGACGCCGAGGGTAAGGAGGTGAAATTCACCCGCTACCGTCAGTTTTACGTGTCGCCCGATATTAGCCTGGCCCGCCTGCCCGGCATCAACGGTACCCTGGCGCAGCCGCTGGTCAGTGCCGGGCAATTCTTTAAAATTCCGGCTCCGTCGCTGGAGTTCAATAAGATAACCGGGCTGCGCTTTCACCCACTGTTGCTGCCTAAAGACTAAGCGCAGAGTTTCGCAGAGTAGGCAAAGTTTCGCAGAGGCGAACCCCAAACTTTGCGAAACTTTGCCTACTCTACGAAACTCTGCGTTAAAAAAAAATTATGCTTTCGACTCCCATCCGCCTTGCTACCCGTGCCTCACGCCTCGCCCTGTGGCAAACCGAGCACGTGGCCAGCCTGCTTAACCAAGCCGGCCTACCCACCGAAATCGTGCCCATGCAAACCATCGGCGACAAGGTGCTGGACCGCTCGCTGACCAAGATTGGCGCCAAAGGCGTCTTCACCGAAGAGCTCGAAGAAAGCCTGCGGCGCAACGAAACCCACCTGGCCATCCACTCGGCCAAGGACGTGCAAAGCTCCCTGCCCCCCGACCTGGAGCTGGTCGCGTTTCTGGAGCGTGAGCAGGTCAACGACGTGGTTATCAGCTTTCAGGAGGATTTTGATATCGCGAAATCCGGTATTTTGCTGGGTACCAGCAGCACCCGGCGCAAGGCGCTGCTGCGGCGTTTCTACCCCCTGGCCAATACGGCCGAGGCGCGTGGCAACCTCCAGACGCGCCTGCGCAAGCTGGAAGAAGGCCAGTACGATGCCCTGGTGCTGGCCTACGCCGGCGTGCACCGTATGGGCTACGACAACCTCATTCGCCACGTGCTGCCCAGCAATAAGTTTGTGCCGCCAGTGGGTCAGGGCAGCATCGCGGTCGAGTGCTCCCGGTTTTTAGATAACGACCTGAAAGAGAAGATAAAAGGCGCGCTCGACCACCCGGATACCCACCGCTGCCTGCTGGCCGAGCGCGCCTTTTTGCGCACGATGGAAGGCGGGTGCAGCATCCCGTCGTTTGCGCTGGCTACCCTCACCGAAGCCGGCGACCTGCGCCTGCACGGCGGCCTCATCAGCCTCAGCGGCGAGGAGTACGTTGATTTTACCCAAACTGCCCCCGCCGCGCAGGCCGAGGGCCTGGGCATGGCCGTGGCCGACTACGTGCTGGGTCACGGTGGCGCGGCCATCCTGGCCAGCATCCGCGAGCAGCGGGGCGAACTATAGGGGGTAGTAATTCCGTAAGTGGGTCGGTTTTCTTTCCTGTCTTTTATGCGTATGAAGCTGTTGCTCACCGGGCGTCGCGTCGTGTTTCTAAGTTGCCTGCTGCTGAGCCTGGCCGCCCAGGCTGCCGACAAGCCCCAGAAAAGCAAGAAAGATGAGGTGGTTACGATTACGACCAGCCTGGGAGTTATCCGACTCATCTTATTCAGCGACACGCCTTTGCACCGAGCCAATTTCTTGAAGAAAGCCCAGGATGGTTTCTACAACGGCACCACCTTTCACCGCGTCGTGCCTAACTTTATGGTGCAGGGTGGCGACCCCAATTCCAAGGACACCGACCCGACCAACGACGGCCAGGGGCCGCCCAACGATACCACGATTCCGGCTGAGCTGGCAGCAGGCCACCGGCACGATTACGGCGCCGTGGCCGCCGCCCGCCAGGCCGACTTCGTGAACCCGCGGCGGGCCAGCAATTCCAGCCAGTTCTACCTGGTAGAGAACCACCAGGGCACGCGTTTTCTCGATGGTCAATATACGGTTTTTGGCCAGGTAATCAGTGGGTTGGATGTAGTGGATAAGATAGCGGCCCTGCCCCGCGACCACCGCGACCGGCCCATCACTAACCTCAAAATGACGATGACGGTGGAGAAGCTGAAGAAAAAGAAAATCACGGAGCTGTATGGCTATAACTACTAACCGACCATGAAGATTCTGCTCACCGGCTCCAACGGCTTGCTTGGGCAAAAGCTCGTGGCCCTGTTGCACACGATGCCCGACGTAGAGCTGGTAGCCACCGCCCGCGGCCTCAATCGGCTGGCTGAGCTTTATCCCACGCTCCGCTTCGTGCCGCTCGATGTGACGGATGCGGCCCAAGTGCGGCAGGTGCTGGCCGCTGAGCGCCCTACCCACCTTATTCACACCGCCGCCCTGACGCAGGTCGATGAGTGCGAGCAACACCAAGACGCCTGCTGGGCCCAGAACGTGACGGCCGTAGCGCACGTAGCTGCCGCTTGCGCACAGCTCGGCATTCACCTCACGCACCTTAGCACCGATTTTATTTTCAACGGGGAAGAATCCCTGCTAACTGAAGACGCTACCCCCGACCCCATCAGTCACTACGGGGCGAGCAAGCTGGCGGCCGAGCGCATCGTGCAGACTACCAGCGGCCTGCGGTGGGCCATTGCCCGCACGGTGCTGGTGTACGGTACGCTCACGGCGGGTAGCCGCAGTAACATCGTGCTCTGGGTGCGCGACTCGTTGCGCCAAGGTCAGAAAATCAAAGTGGTAGATGACCAGTGGCGCACGCCTACCCTGGCCGAAGACCTGGCGCAAGGCTGCTGGCTGCTGGCCCGGCAGTCGGCCCAGGGCATTTACCATCTCAGTGGCCGCGAGCTGCTGACGCCCTACCAGATGGCACAGCAGGTAGCCAGCTTTTTTCGGCTTGACCAGTCGCTGCTGGAGCGCGTGGATAGCAGCACGTTTACGCAACCGGCCCGGCGGCCAGCCCGCACCGGCTTCAACATTGCCAAAGCCGAGCGCGAGCTGGGCTACCAGCCGCGCTCCTTTGCCGAAGGCATAGCCCTGCTGGCCCAGCAAACGGAGCCCGCTGCCACGTAGCCAAAAGCTACTGAGTGACCATCAAAAAAGCCCGCTGGCATTGCCAGTGGGCTTTTCAACTATAAGCCTTCCGCTTCTAAAATACTTGTTCTGAGATAATTGGACGCTGATAAAGGGACTAATTTTGTATATTTCGCACCAGATTGGACATCTGGTAATTGACTGGTAATACGCACGTTAAAATTCGATGCATACCCCTGCTCTTCTACAGATGGTCGGGCCATTCGCCGATGAGCAGACCGCCTACCAGGAGCGCCGTGCGCTGACGCAGAGCAGCTTCACCAAGGGCACGGGGTACCAGGCGACCATCCAACGTTGTGAAGTCGCGGCCCGCCGCGAGAGAGGTATAATCGACCGAAGACGAACTCGAGTGCGAAAAATCCTGGCGGAATGAATAGGCGGCTTTCATCGGAAATGAATGAAATAGGGTTGCGAATACAGGAGGGTGATGTATTGTTAAGCAGTAATCCGATACAAGATTAGCGATGCTTTCAACTCTATAAAAGGACATAATCCCTTGTTTTGTGACATTGGCCGTTTACGATATTAATGAAAAAATACAAAATAATACTAAAAATAAGATAAAAAGACTTTTGTTGAGTTGTTAGAAAAATAGTTAAAAGCTTGACTGAAAGAAATTTGTAGGAGTTATTTTAGAAATGCGGATAGAAGTTATTGACTGCTTTTGTGACAATTTTCTTTCTCTACAGGCAGCTTTTATGGCCGGTTTATTCCGTGTTAAAGCGCTTGTTGAGTGCCTGCGCCAACTGCTGTAGGGCCAGAAGCGTGCAGAGCAGGGCCAATCCTGGGGCCGCCGCTACCCACCACGCGGTGGGGTCCTGGCGCACGGTAGTTAGCAGGCTACCCCAGCTTACCTGGTCTGGTGCCTGGCCTACTCCCAGGAAAGCCAGGGCATTTTCGAGGCCAACCAGGCCAGCCAGGCTGAGCGGGGCAAATGAAAATAATGGCAGACAAGCGTGGGGTAGGGCATGACGCAGCCACACGCGCCAAGCCGGTAGCCCACTCGCCCGCGCGGCTTCAATAAAGGGCTGCACCCGCACCCGCAGCATTTGTGCCCGTACCAGGCGCGCGGTTTCGGGCCAGGCCACCAGCGCCAGCAGGCTCAGCAGCTGCACGGAGCCAAGCGGTGGGCCGGCGGCCAGGGCCACTAGCAGGATGAGCCGAGGCACCGCGCCCAGCAGGGCGGTAGCACCGAGGACCAGGCTATCGAGCGGCAGCGGAAACGTGCGCCTGCCACCTGCTGCCTGGCGCGACGAATACCAACTAGCCGCCCCGGCAATTGCCAACAGGATGCTGACCACTAAAACCCGGGCGGGTAGGGCAGCCAGCCACCAGCCCGCGGCTAGCAGCCACCCCGCGCTGGCCAGCGGCAGGCGCAGCTGCTTATCGCCCCAAAAGCCGGCCGCGCTGCCTGCTATTGCCCCCACGAGGGTAGCCAGCCCCACGGCCGGCAGGCTCAGCAATACCAGCCGCCGCGCGCCGGCTACCAGCCCGGCCAGAATATCACGGCCGAGCGGGTCGGTGCCGAGGTAGTGGGGCGGGCTGGGCGGCGTAGCCATGTGCAGCAGGTCGGGAGTGGCGGCGGGGTAGGGCAGCGGCAGCCAGGGCGCAAGCAGGCCAATAACCAGCAAAAGCAATAACCAGCTGATAGCCAGCCAGTAGCCTGCGCGGTATGGTGTGCTGTGGGCCAGCTTCATGCGGAAGGACGCAGGCGGGGGTCGACCAGGAAATAGAGCATGTCGGCAAGTACCAGGCCCAGCAGGCGCACGCCGGCAATCAGCAATACGCTGGCTATCACCACCGGGTAGTCGTGGGTCGCCGCCGCCTCAGCCAGCAGGCGGCCACTGCCCGGCAGGGCAAATACTACCTCCACTACCACCGTGCCGGCTACCAGGGAGGGTAGGAGGTCGGTGAGCGTGGTGAAGAGCGGCAGTAGCGCGTTGGGCAGCAGATGCTGCCGCAACACCCGGCCGATAGGCAAGCCTTTGGCGCGGGCCGTGGTAGCATAAGCAGTGGCTAGCTCGTGGCGCAGGCTAGCCGCCAAGGGGAGAGTCAGCTCTGGAAGCGCCGCCAGCACCAGGCTGAGGATGGGAAGCCCGGCCCGCGCGGCCCAGTACACCAGGCCGGCTAATCCACTCGTTCCTTGCCCCTGGCGGGTTGCTGGCAGAATATTGACGACATCAGGATTGGCCAGTAGCAGCAGGAGCACCAGCGCCAGTAAAAAAAGCGGCATCACCTGCAAAAAAGCTAGGCTGGCCTGCACCAGAGCGCGCAAGCGCCCCCGCGGTGTACGGGCTAAATACAGCGCTATTCCCACCGCTAAGGCCGTAGCCAACACTGCCGCGCTGCCCGCCAGCGGCACACTATAGGCTAAAGACTGGCCGAGGAGCGTAGCCACGGGTTGCCCCGATACGTATGATTGACCCAGGTTACCCCGTAGCAACTGGCTGACCCACTGATGGTACTGATTATGGCGCCCGTGCCAGTGCCACTGCCCATCCGGGCCAGGCGAGCGCGTAGCGTAAAAAACGGGCTCTGCCAGCCCGAGCCTTTGGCGGATAGCCTGCTGGCTGGCTAGGGTTTGAGCTGGGGTAGTGGGGTAGGCCAATTCACTGGCCTCGCCCAGTGCTAGTTGCTCGGGGCCACCGGGCAGGAGCCGACTTACCAGGAATACCAGCGAAGCAATGCCCCAGGCTGCCAGCGCCGCCCGCCCAAGCCGGACCAGTAGCCAGCGTCCCATATCAAGGAGCAGTCACGGTAGCTGAGCTGTCGGCCCAGGAAAGTGCCCCGGCCGCATAACCAGGCTTGAGGCCCGAAGTAATTACAGGGCGAAGCTGCCGGCTAGCTGCTAGGTGATTAGCCAGATAAAACAACGGAACCAGCGGCATCTCATCGCGCATCAATACCTGAAAACGGCGAAGTAACCGGCGTTTACGTGGCAAATTGCCCTCCACCGAAATCGCTTCTAGTAGCCAGTCGGTGTCCGGCCGGCCAAAGCCCGTGAAATTACCCGTGCCAATAGCGGCGGTATGCAGAAACGGCGCAAAATTAAATCCGAAAGGATTGCCCTTAGTCGTGCGGATATATACGTCAAAGTCCCCCGCTTTCAGAGCAGTAGTGAGCGCCGAGGCTTCCAGCGGCAGTATCTTAACGGGAATACCAAGCTTTGCCGCTGCTGCCTGAAACTGCAACGCGATGGTAGCAAACGTTGATTCGTCGGACCGATAGCGCAGGGTAAGGGCTAAGGGCTGCGCGATAGTGGGGTTATACCAGCCACCATCGGGCTGCTTTTGCCAGCCAGCCTGGCGCAGCAAAGCTATTGCCCGCGCTGGGGCATAGGATAAAACCGGCAGGCTATCGTTGTAAAACCGACTGTCTGGCGGAACCAGACCTACTGTAAGGCTACCCTGCCCCAGCTGAGTAGCGGTGAGCAAGCCAGTAGAGTCAAAAAGCCGACCCAGCGCTTGCCGAGTCAGCTTGTTATTCAGTAGCGCGCGCCGGGTGTTGAAGCCAACACTAACCAGGTCGTACGATGGGTCAGTATAAAATGCCAGTTCCTGGCGGGCCGCCGCCGAGTTTTGCAGCCGCTGAAATAAGCTGGCCGGCATGTGCGGAAACACATCCAGCTCCCGCCGCCGCAGCGCCAGAACAGCCGCCGCGTCATCGGGTACGATAACGTAGTCGAGCAGTTGGGCCCGCGCTTGCAGCGCAAAAGGCGTGGGGTGCAGCTCATCGGCCCACCAGTGCGCCTTGCGCTGAAACAGCAAATGCCGGTTGTGCTCCCACTCGGCCAGCCGGTAGGGGCCACAACCTGGCAAATGGCTGGGGTAGCGGGCAATATTGGCTTGCCGATATCGGCTTACCAGCGCCGCTACCGCCGCGTGGGGCGCCCGGCTGGGGGGCCAGTCCTGCAACGTTGCCAGGGACAAGTGCCGCAGGGTGTGCTGCGCGTCCAAAGCGTCTTCTGGCAAAATGGGAAAATCGCCCGACGTATTAATCAGTTCCTGAGCCTGGCCGCGGCACACCAACGTAAAGTGCCGCGGATTGGTAGGGTCAGGCAACATCTGCCTGATAAAGCTGAACTGCGTGCGGGCCACCTCATTAGGTAAACCCGGACATTGCATGAGCTTCAGCGTAAAATCTACATCAGTAGCGAGCACCGGGCGGCCATCGTCCCACGCCGCGGCTGGCCGCAGGTGGTAGTCAAGCCGCGTTAGTGAATCGCCAATCAGCTGGACGCCGGGTAGGCGCTCGGCCAAGGCTGGTGCGTAGGCATTGGCCTGGTAATCAACTTGAAGTAAAGCTAAATGCAGTAGGCTAGTAGCATCAAATGAGCTCTGAGTAGCTAAAGAAAGCGGGTCTAGAGCACCAGGGTCATGAGACCACCGAATATGAATTGGATTAACCTCCTGAACTCGTTCCGCAGAAGGGGAAGAACAAGCGCTGGTCAGTAAAGCAAGCAAGCTTCCAAGCCAGTAGTATTTCATCTAACAACGGCAGGAAAAATGCCGTTGGCAAGTTACGAATAGCTGAAGTATTGTAGCTTGGCAGTTAAGCTTAGTCTTCGCCCCAGCCAGTGCCACCTACTGCAGATGACTTTGTGTAATCTTCGCCCCAGCCAGTGCCACCTACTGCAGATGACTTTGTGTAATCTTCGCCCCAGCCAGTACCGCCTACCGCAGATGACTTCGTGTAATCTTCGCCCCAGCCAGTGCCACCTACTGTTTTTGCAGGTTGACCAGTAATCGTGATGAATTGAAAAAATGCGAGGGTAAGGAGCTCAAACATGGCGGTTGGTGTGAGGTTTTTGGTGAATTGCTGATGCAAAGCTCAACACCTCAGGCTATGCTTAAAAGGAAAAAGCGGGCCTGCCCGTGACAATAAATATTTCGAGATTGAGTATGATTTTTTTATAAAAAAGCAGAACCTTAGATTTGAATTAGCTTTTTTTGGCCAGCAAAGCAGGAAAAAAAGGCTAAAATCAGAACAAATGTGACATTTAACCGCTCAAATTGTGTGTATTACGCCAAGATACAAAGGTTGAAAAGGTGTAATAACCTTACAAGGACATTTCCCCCATTTTTGCAAAGCAATAATTTGCTTCGTAAAAGGGCTAAAACATCGTTTAAAGGATAATAAAGCGCTTTTTTGATGGAAGAAATTGCAAATTTGGCGCGGATTGTGACATTACGCCGTGCAGGGCAGCGTCCGTTGTTAGACTTGGATGCTACGCGCCTGGGTAAGGAAGAAAGGCTGATGCAAGAAATTGCTGCCAATCCCAAAATGACAGCTATTCAGCTCACCAAAGTGCTTTATGGGACCAACTCAGCCAGCAACCAAGCGGCAATGCGCCAGTTGCGGGGCCGTGTGCAAGACAAGCTACTGAATCATTTATTCTTCTTAGACCACTCGGACCCTCGCTTTGTAGTTTCCCGGCGGTATGAAGTCGAATGCCTTGACTTGCTGCATAAATGCACTATCCTGTATCTGGAAGGAGAATATCGGCTTACTGAGCGGTTGCTTAGAAGATGTATAAGACTAGCAACTCAAAGTGAGTTTACGAACTATGAGGAGCAGGCAGTGCAGAAGCTAAGGTCTATCTACGCCTCTCAGCGTCAGCAGATTAAATATAGCGAGATGAATAGCCGGTTGCTAGAGCTGCGGCGGGTAGTAAACATTGAGCAGGAGGCGGAGGAAATTCGCCTGGCCGTGCTCATTGGCATGGAGCAGGCAGTATCGAAGCGCCAGGCCGTCAAGTTGAAGATACCCGAATACCTGGCGCGGCTGGAAGAGCTGTATAAGCTGGCACCCACCTTCACCACGTTTTCGGCCCGCTACCGGGTGCGCCTGACCAGTGCCGGCTTGGCGGGGCAGTACGATGACATTATCCGCGATACGGAGGAGGCCAGCGAAATGCTGAAGGCGGGGCTTATTAATGAGCGGCGCTTCGACCAGCGGTTCAATCAGTTTATGAACGTGTATGCGCACCTGCGCAGCCGCCGGCCCATGCAAGGCCTGAAACTGGCCAAGGAATTCGCGCAAACCATTCACCCTACCTCCAGCAACTGGTTCTACTTCTACGAGCACTATCTACTTCTGGCCCTGCACGCGCGCGAATACGAGCGGGCGCTGGTGCTGCTGCACACCGCGCAGAAAAACCCCTCGTACGGCAAGCAGCGGCAAGCGGCACTGGAGCGCTGGGAACTGCTGGCGGCCTACACCGAGCTGATGCTGCCCTTCGAGCGCATGTCGGTGAAGCGGCGCAGCCAGATTGCCGTTTTTGCCGCCCTCACGGTGCCCGAGTATAGCCGCGATAAGCTGGGCTTCAACGTGGCTATTCTGGTGTTCCAGCTGGTGCACTACTTGCAGCAGCGGCTGCTGGAGCCGGTGCTGTCGCGCCTGGAGCGCCTGCGCAAGTACCAGCAGCGCCACCTGCGCGAGGCGGCTACCCTGCGCAGCCGCACCTTGCTGCGCCTGTTGTTGCTGCTGCCGGAGGCCAATTTCGACCCCGTAGTGCTGGCAGAGCAGGGCAAGCCGTTCGTGGCGATTCTGAAAAAAGCGCCTTTAGTAGGCGAAGCCGATTCGGAGGTAGAGATTATTCCCTACGAAGACCTGTGGCAGCTGGTACTGGACATTCTGGCCGTTGGCGAGCCTGAATAGCAAGCCGTTGGCTAGGGCTCTACGATTACCTCCTGGCTCACGCAGTTGCTGGCGGCGCCGGCGCCGGGGCCGTAGCCGCGCAGGCTCATGCGCACCGGAAAGCGACCGGCCTTGCGAAAGCTGTGCTCGACGCGGCGCCCTTGCTGAATAAAGCCATCGCGAAAATCCCAGACTACCACCACCGACTGGCAATCGGGCAGCACCGAGTCGAGCGCGTCGAAAGCGACCGCCTGGCCCACGTGCACGGTGAGGGTAGGGCCCACGCTGAAGTTGAGGACCGGCTTGCGCGTGAGGTCCACGTCGAAGGTTTTTTCGGCGTGCGTTCGGGCGTTGCGCTCCAGCTCGTCGAGCTGGGCGTGCAGGTCGGGCACGCCGAAGTACGCCACCTGGCCCTTGAGGTTATGGGCGGCGGCCAGCCCGGCGGGGTCGTGGGGGCAGGCCGCCACCAGCAGCTGCTCAATGGCCGGTGCCTCAGTCAGAAAAGTATTGACAATCTGACGGATAAAGCCAGCGTTGCCGCCCGACAGCTCTTCCAGCTGCTGCCAGTTGGGGTGCAGCGTGGGGGCGCGCTGGGGGGTAGGGCGGCGGGCGGGCGTCGTCGGTGTCGGCTGGGGCGGTCAGGCGGCCGGTAAAGTGGGCCAGCCGCGCGTAGAGCACGGCCGGCTCGAAGGGCTTGGCCAGCAGGTCGTTCATGCCGGCGGCCAGGGCCAGGCTGCGGTCTTTGGGCAGCACCGAGGCCGTGAGGCTAATGATGGGCAGCCGGGCCGCATCGGGGAAGTGCTGGCGCAGGGCGCGGGTGGCGGCGTGGCCGTCGAGCTCGGACATCTGCACGTCCATAAACACGGCGTCGAACGGCTCGGCGGCGGCAATTACCTGCTCCACGGCCAGGCGGCCATTCTCGGCAATAAAGACCTGCACGTTCCGGTTTTCCATAGTTTTGCGTGCCACCAGCTGGTTGAGCTGGTTGTCTTCGGCCACCAGCACCCGCAAGGCCGGCTTGAAGGGGGTAGGGGCCCGGCCACGGTGCCGGGCTGCGCCTGGCTAGGGTCGGCCACGGGATAGGTCAACTCGAAGTAAAACGTCGAGCCTACCCCCTCCTCGCTGCTCACGCCCAGTTGGCCGCCGTGCAGTCGCACCAGGTTGCGGGCGATGCTCAGGCCCAGGCCGGTGCCGCCAAACTCGCGGGTGGTGCTGGTATTGGCCTGCGAAAAGTCTTCGAAAATAGCCACCAGCTGGTCCATCGGAATGCCGACGCCCGTGTCCGTTACCTCAAAGCGCAGGGCGGCGTGATGGTGCGGCCGGCTCGGGCGCGAGGCCCGCCCGCACCGTCACGCCGCCCTGGCGGGTGAATTTCAGCGCGTTGCTGACCAGGTTGACCAATACCTGCTGCAAGCGCACGGGGTCGCCCCCACGATGGCGGCGGGCACCTCGTCGGCCACTTCCACGCGCAGGCCCTTGCTGTCGGCGGCGTAGCGGAAGAGCGTGGCCAGCCCGCGCACTGCCTCGGGCAGCCGGAAGGCCACCTGCTCCAGCGTCAGCTTGCCGGCTTCCATCTTCGACGAGTCGAGGATGTCGTTGAGAATCACCAGCAAATTCTGCGACGATGAGCCGATGGCCGTGAGGTACTCGCTCTGCTCGGGGGTAGTGGGCGTGTGTCGCAGCAGGTTGGTGAGGCCGATAACGGCGTTCATCGGCGTGCGGATTTCGTGGCTCATGTTGGCCAGAAACTGCGCCTTGGCCCGGCGCGACGCCTCCGACGCGTCGCGGGCCACCAGCAACTCACCGTTTATCTGCTCAATGGCGTGGTTTTTCCGCACCAGCTCGCTGGTGCGCTCCCGCACGGTATTTTCCAGCTGAGGCTTCTGGCGGCGCAGCACGCCTTCGCGGGTGCGCACCACGGTCACCAGCAGCCCGGCTAGCGCAGCCTTTCAAACAACATCGCAACCACGCAGAAAAAAGGATTGGGCTCAGCTGGCTAAAACAGCCAGTTTCCGCAAGTTACCAACTCGCGCCAGCTTCTAGCCGCCTTCTGGCCGACCTGCGTTTGGGGCTCGCCGAGCGGCCCCAAATTCACAGCGAAATGCTGCGTCTGCACGGTACTACGCCGGCCGCTTCTTCTTGCCCAAATACAATGTGGCATCCCGCCAACGGGCCACCCGCGGGCTGGCACCGCAAATCATACAAACCGGTAGCCAGGCTCAGCTGCCAGTTGCGCTTACCTAAGACAGGTGGCAGCCCGGCTACCAGCTCAAGCATGGGCGGCCCGAACCTTTTGCTACCCATCAGGCTTATGCTAACTAACGTCGCGGCTGCCGTAATTTTGCACGCGCCGATACGTTTTCCGACCGGTTCTATTTTAATTTTTGCTGTAAAGAGATGGCTGTTTATCCCGAATACATGGTTGCCCCTATCCGCCAGGACCTGACGGAGGCGGGCTTCGAGCAACTCATGACCCCCGAGGCGGTCGATTCGGCCCTGGCTGATACCGAAGGTACCGTGCTGGTGGCCGTCAACTCGGTGTGCGGCTGCGCGGCCGGTAAGGCCCGCCCGGCCCTCAAGCTGGCCCTCGCCAGCTCCGACAAGAAGCCCAACAAGCTCGTGACCGTTTTTGCCGGTATGGAAACCGACGCCGTGGCCAAAATGCGCGAGCACCTGCTGCCCTACCCCCCCTCGTCGCCCTGCATCGGCCTCTTCAAAGACGGCGAGCTGGTGCACATGATTGAGCGCTACCACATCGAAGGCTCCGACCTCATGCGCATCGTGAATAACCTGCAAGGGGCGTTCGAAGAGTATTGCTAGACCGCAGATTCAAACGGATTTAACGGATGAAACGGATACGGGGCTGCGCCCCTGACTACTTGCCGCTTCGCCCATTTCCACTAAGCTAAAAAAGGAAAGGCTACCTACTAGGCAGCCTTTCCTTTTTTAGCTTAGGCACCTCTCAACCAAAGAGGCGCCGCACACAAAAACTAGCAGCAGGGACGCAGTCCCTAAAAAACCAAGCGAAGTGCCAGCCAGGGGCGCAGCCCCGTATCCGTTTCATCCGTTAAATCCGTTTAAATCTGCGGTCTAGTTGGCTACCTCACTCAGGAACTTGATGCGCATCAGCCGCACTTCTTCCTCGCTGAAATCATCGGGCCCAAGCTCATTCAGGGCCGTGGCGATGCTGTCGGAAGTAGCCGTCATGAAGTAGTCAAAAATTTCGGCCTGCTTGTCCTCATCCACGGCCTCGCGGATGTAGTAGTTCAGGTTGAGGCGGGTGCCCGAGTAGCAGATGTGCTCAATTTCCTCCATCAAATCCGTCATCGAGATGCCCTGGCTGCGGGCAATGCCGGGCAGGTCCATCTTCTTGTCAATTTGCTGAATAATGTAGATTTTGAGCTTCGAGCGGTTTACCGTGGACTTGATAACCACGTCGGCGGCCGTCTCGATGTCATTGTCCTCCACGTACTTCTTAATGGCCGCCGCGAAGGGCGCGCCAAACTTCTGCGCCTTGCCCTGGCCTACCCCCGCGATGTGCGTCAGCTCGTGCAGCGTGGTGGGGTAGGTAGTGGCCATCTCCTTCAGGCTCGGGTCCTGGAAGAGCACGTAGGGCGGCAGGTTTTTCTGCTTGGCCAGCTGCCGGCGTAGCTCCTTAAGCTGCGTAAACAGCGCCTCGTCGTGGCCGGCGGCCTGCTGAATCTTCTCGCCGTCTTCCTCCTCCTGCTTCTCAGCCTCGAAATCGTGGTCCCTGGTGAGCGTGAAAGGCTGCGGATTCTCAATAAAATCGATACCCTTGGGCGTGATGTGCACCAGGCCAATCGAGTCGATATCCTTGGCCAGCAAGCCGTTGAGCAGGCACTGGCGCAGCACCGACTGCCACAGCTGCATATCGCCGCTCAGGGCCCTGCCCTGGCCATACACGGGTAGGCCGGTGTGGCCGTAGCTCTCGATGTGCGGGTTGCTGAGGCCCAGCAGCACCTGGGCCACGTGGTCGAGCCCGAAGCGGGCCTCGGTTTGCACCACCGCGCGCATGGCCAGGCCCACGTGCTCGGTACCGTCGAATTTCTCCTTCGGGTGGCGGCAATTGTCGCAAAAGCCGCAGTCCTGGTCCAGGTGCTCACCGAAGTAGTGCAACAGCTGGCGGCGGCGGCACACGGCGCTCTCCGAGTAGTTCGTCATTTCCAGCAGCAGCTGCCGGGCATTGTCGCGCTCGGTCACGGGCTTGTCCTTGCTGAATTTTTCGAGCTTCAGAATATCATCGTAGCTGTAGAACATCAGGCAATTACCCTCCATACCGTCGCGGCCGCCGCGGCCGGTTTCCTGGTAGTAGCCCTCAATGCTCTTGGGCACGTCGTAGTGAATCACGAAGCGCACGTCGGGCTTGTCGATGCCCATGCCGAAGGCGATGGTGGCCACAATCACGTCGCAGTCCTCACTCAGGAACGCATCCTGGTTACTCATGCGGGTGTGCGGGTCGAGGCCGGCGTGGTAGGGTAGGGCGCGCACGTCGTTCACGCGCAGCAGCTCGGCCACTTCCTCCACCTTCTTGCGGCTCAGGCAGTAAATGATGCCCGCCTTGCCCTTGTACGACTGCACGTACTGAATGAGCTGCTTCTTGGTGTTGCGCTTGGCGCGCACCTCGTAGTAGAGGTTGGTGCGGTTGAAGCTGGTTTTGAACACGCTCGCATCATCCATCTGCAGGTTTTTCTGGATGTCGAGCTGCACCTTGGGCGTGGCCGTGGCCGTGAGCGCGATGAGCGGAATCCTACCCCCCAGGTTGTCGATGATGCCGCGAATCTTGCGGTACTCGGGCCGGAAGTCGTGGCCCCATTCCGAGATGCAGTGCGCCTCGTCGATGGCCACGAATGAGATGCTGGTTTTTTGAAGAAAAGCAATAGTGTCCTCCTTGGTCAGGCTCTCCGGAGCCACGTACAAGAGGCGTACCGTGCCCGCCATCACGTCTTTCTTGACGCGGTTCATCTCCGTCTTGGTCAGCGTCGAATTGTACACCTGCGCGTTCACGCCGAAGGCCGAAAGCTGGTCGACCTGATTTTTCATCAGGGCGATGAGCGGCGAAATGACGATGGCCGTGCCCGGTAGCACCAATGCGGGTAGCTGGTAGCACAGGCTTTTGCCGGCCCCCGTGGGCATAATAACGAAGGTGTTATTGCCAGCTAAAATATTCTGAATGACAGCCTCTTGGGTGCCCCTGAATTGGCCAAAGCCAAAGACTTCCTTGAGCTTGGTTTTGAGTTCGGGGGGCGCGACAACTGATTCTTCGACGGCGGTCAGTGGCATAAACTAGTAGGGTAAGGCGCAACGGGCGTGTAGGTTATGAACGAAGATAAGCAGGAACCACTTTTTTTGAAGAAAAAAGCGTCATTTACACGTAACATTTTGGAAAAGTTCCGAACGGGCGCCCATACCTCGCGCTGAGCAGTTTGCCCGGCTGGTGTCGGCTGGCCCGCGTATTTTTGGGCGTGCAACCAACTTCCCTTCCTTCTGCTACCGCGGTGCCCGTTGATGTGCTGGCCGTGGCCCGGCAAGTGCTGCTCACCGAGGCCGAGGCCCTGCGCGACGTGGCGCGGGCCGTGGGTGCTACCCCCGATTTTGCCGCCTGCGTGGCGGCGCTGCTGGCGCTGCGGGGCCGCATCGTGGTCACGGGCGTGGGCAAAAGCGCGCACATCGCGGCCAAGCTCGTGGCTACCCTTAACGGCACGGGCAGCCCGGCCTTGTTTATGCACGCCGCCGACGCCATCCACGGCGACCTGGGCATGATTCAGACCGGCGACTTTGTCATTGCCATCAGCAAGAGCGGCGACACGCCCGAAATCAAGGTGCTGGTGCCCTTGCTGCGCCGCAAAGGGGTAGGGCTGGCCGCGCTGGTCGCCAACGCCGACTCGTACCTGGCTAAGCAGGCCGATTACGTGCTGCACACGCCCGTGCGCCGCGAGGCCTGCCCCCACGACCTGGCGCCCACCACCAGCACCACCGCCGCGCTGGCCCTGGGCGACGCCCTGGCCGTGTGCCTGCTCGAAAGCCGCCAGTTTTCGGCCCAGGATTTTGCCCGCCTGCACCCCGGCGGCACGCTGGGCAAGCGCCTCTACCTGACCGTGGGCGACCTCAGCCGCCAAAACCAGCGCCCGCACGTGGGCCTGGCCGCACCACTTCAGGAGGTATTATTGGAAATATCGGGCAAGCGCCTCGGTGCCACCGCCGTGCTCGACGAGGCGGGCCAGCTGGCCGGCATCATCACCGACGGCGACCTGCGCCGCATGTTGGGCCGCGGCCACCTGGCCGCGCTGGAGCAGCTCGCGGCCCGCGACATCCTCACGCCCCAGCCGGCCACTATCGACATCACCGAGTTTGCCGCCGAGGCCCTGGCCCGGATGCAGGCCCGCAACATCACCCAGTTGGTAGTGCTGGAAGCCGGGCAGTTCGCGGGATTCATTCACCTGCACGACCTGCTGCGCGAAGGCCTGGTGTAGGGGCGCGTAGTCAAAACTAACGCAACGTATAGCTTCAGCATCAAATAGCTTCAGCATCAAGCTAGGTGACGTATCCACTTCTACTGTGCATAAGCAGTTAAAGCAAGAATTATCCCACCTGCAAAAGCTATTCCTACGGAATCACGGAGAAGAAACAGCCAAGTAAATACCAAACCAGCTAGCAACGCAAAGCACGTCCCGACCGCTACGGCAAGAATTTCCTGCCAAAGCCGGAAATAGAGTTTTTCTACCGATTGTCGGGATACATTCGCACTACCGGATACATTAGAGTTACTATTGCCTGAAAGTCTTTTAAAGACTCCATCAAATTATTGAGGTCACGCTGTGATTTAAGATGAAGCAGCCAGCGAATGAAGCGTGTTTGCGCACCACCGAGGCCAAGTAGCCAACAATGCCCGTAAACGAATAAATAGCCGACACTTAAGACAGTTACTATTGTTTGTGCAGTAGTAATTGTTGAGGATAAAATTTGTAATTTTTCAAAATTAGCTAATTTTCCGCAGGTACCCAGAGCGGCTCTCAGGTTAGGGTACGAGCCGGTTAAGGCGGTCTGCCGGCTCGTACCCTAACCTGAGAGCCGCTCTGGGACTTACGCAAAAGGATGACTTGAGTAAAAATGCGCTGCGTGCCTTCGTCATACGAAACCCCATAATCGCGCACCAGCCCCAGGCCGCCCCCTAGCAAACAGCCAAAAAAGACCAGCACAAGCAGGCGGCGATGGCAGTCGGGCAGCACGGTGCGCGCAAGGGGAGAGCTAAACAAGGCAACGGGCACGCTTTGCGGCGCAAAAATCAATGGCCAATCAGGCTGGATAATGCCGCAAGGTAAAAGCCCGCTACCCCCCTGCCGGCCCGTGAGTAGCTGCTTGTACCTTTGTCGAGCCGCCGCACCACGCCAGCTTATACCGCTTCCTCCATTTGCGGTAGTTCAGCGAAATGCGCTGCCGCAGGGCTGCCAAATCTATTTTCGCCGGGTTGTAGCACCAATCGCTTTGCAGACTACCTTCATTTCGCTCGTTATCCCGGCCTACAATGAAGCCGACCGGCTCGGCCAGTCGCTCGAAAAAGTACTGGCTTACCTCAATGCGCAGCCCTACCCCAGCGAGGTGCTGGTGGTAAACGATGGCTCGACCGACACGACGGCCCGGGTGGCTGCCCAGGCCCTGGCTATGTATGCGGGCCGCGTGGCCACGCGCGTGCTCAGCTATCAGCCTAACCGGGGCAAGGGCTACGCGGTGCGCCAGGGCCTACTTGCTGCCCAGGGGGGGGTAGCCGTTTTTTCAGATGCCGACCTGTCGACGCCCATTGACGAGCTGCCCCTGCTGCTGGCGCCCATTCTGGAAGGAAACTACGACGTGGTATTTGGCTCGCGGGCGCTCAACATCGACCTCGTGGGCCGGCACCAGCCCTGGCTGCGCGAGCAGAGCGGGCGGTTTTTCAACCAAATGGTGCGCCTGGCCACGGGCATGCCTTACGCCGATACGCAGTGTGGCTTCAAGGCCTTTCGGCTCAGCGTGTACCGCCCCATCGTAGAAGGCGTCGTGCTCGACCGGTTTGGGTTCGACGTGGAATTGCTTTTTCTGGCGCACCAGGCCGGGCTGCGGCTGCGCGAGCAGCCCGTGCGCTGGAACGATGTAGCGGGTAGCAAGGTAAGCTTTCTGGGCGGGCTGCACGGTTTCCGGGAACTGTGGCTGCTGCGCCAGTATAACCGCCGGGGCCGCTACGCCGCCTCCCTGGCCCGCGCGCGCGCGATATCTCTGGCTGTGCGGGCCACCTAAAGGCCCGGCTGAGGCTGCCCGGTAGGCGGGGACGAGGAAACTGCCATCCTGCTAAAGCACGCTGTTATCGGATATTAACGGTCTCATTAATAGTAAGTTGTTGCCTGCGGCAGCTACGATAGGATTGCGGCCGTGCCACCTTGCGACTAGGCCCGCACCTATCTTCGCGTTGCATCTAACCCGAGCTTCACATGAATCAAACGTATCTTGTCGTGATGGCGGGCGGCATTGGCAGCCGCTTCTGGCCATTCAGCCGTACCAAGCACCCCAAACAATTTCACGATGTACTGGGGGTAGGCCGCTCGATGCTCCAGCTTACGGTTGACCGCTTCCGGGATATTTGCCCGCCCGAAAACGTATATGTTGTCACCAACCGCGACTACCTAAGCCTCGTGCGGCAGCACCTGCCCGACCTGGCGCCCAGTCAGATTCTGGGCGAGCCCATTGGGCGCAATACGGCGCCGTGCATTGCCTACGCCAGCTATTGCATCGCGCAGCGCGACCCGCAGGCCACCATCATCGTAACGCCCGCCGACCACGCGGTGCTGCGGGAGGAAGAGTTTCGGCGCTTAATAAGAGAAGCCGTGGTGGCCGCCCGCCAATACGACGTGCTCGTGACGCTGGGCATCCATCCCTCGCGCCCCGACACCGGCTACGGCTACATTCAGTACCTGGATGACCCGGCCAATCGCCTGGATGGCACCGACTTGTGCAAAGTCAAAACCTTTACCGAGAAGCCCAACGCGGAGCTGGCGCGCATGTTTTTGGATAGCGGCGACTTTTTGTGGAATGCCGGCTTGTTTATCTGGCGGGCCGAGGTGATTATCAAAGCCTTCCATGATTCACTGAGCGATATCGCCGAGGTATTCGACGAAGGCGCGAGCCGCCTGGGCACCCCGCAGGAACAAGCGTTTATCGACGAGGCCTACTCGCGCTGCCCCAATATGAGCATCGACTTCGGCATCATGGAAAAGGCCAGTAACGTGTACGTGCTGCCCGCCGACATCGGCTGGAGCGACCTCGGTACCTGGGACTCGCTGCACCGCGTGAGCGACCGCCGCGACGACCAGGATAACGTGGTGGACGGCGACGCCATCCTCTACGATACCCGCGAGTGCATCATCAAAACGCCCCACGAGCGCCTCGTGGTGGTACAAGGCCTCGAAGGCTATATCGTGGCCGAGTACGACAACGTGCTCCTCATCTGCCAGCGCAGCGAGGAGCAGCGCGTGAAAGAATTCGTGGCCGACGTGAAGGCCAAAAAGGGCGCTGGCTACAACTAAAGGAGAACAAGCTGTCATTGCGAGCAAAGCGAAGCAATCGCCCCAGAACGAAATCCAAACGGCTCGTTCTGGGGCGATTGCTTCGCTTTGCTCGCAATGACAAAACTTCCTACCCTCTCCCTTTCGCTACTTCAAACAGCATGATGCCGGCGGCTACCCCCACGTTGAGGCTCTGAATCTGGCCGCTCATCGGGATGCGCAGACGCTGGTCGCAGAGGCGCAGCAGCTCGGGCGCGATGCCATCTTCCTCCGAGCCCATGACCACGGCGATGGGGCCGCTGAGGCTGGCCGGCGCGGTGTGGCCGAGGTCAGCGTCGGCCTTTTCGGTGCAGGCGATAACGGTCAGGCCGCTCTCTTTCAGGAAGGTGATGGTCTGGCGCAGGTCGGGCTCGCGGCACACGGGCAGGAGGTTGAGCGCGCCGGCCGAGGTTTTCACGGCGTCGCCGTTGATTTGGGCGGCGCCGTGGGCAGGCACTACCAGCGCCTGCACGCCCAGGCACTCGGCCGTGCGGGCAATGGCGCCGAAATTGCGCACGTCCGTCACGCGGTCGAGCAGCAGGATAAATGGCACCTTACCGTCCTCAAACAAGCCGGCCAGCAGCGTATCGAGCGGCGCGAAGTCGATGGGCGACACGAAGGCCACCGCGCCCTGGTGGTTTTTGCGGGTCAGGCTTTCCAGCTTCTCCAGCGGCACCAGCGACACCGGCACGTTGGCCTCGCGGGCCAGGGCCGAAATGTCCTGGGTCAGGGAGTTTTTGGTGCCGCGCAGCAGGAAAATCTTGTCCAGGGTGCGGCCCGCGTTCAGCGCCTCCAGAATGGGGCGCAGGCCGAAGAGCATGTCAATGCTGCGGTCGGCGGCCGGGCGGGTATTGTGCTCCTTGTAGAAGGGCGCGCCGCCGCGCTCGCGGCCAGCAGCGGGTCGGCTGGGCGTCACCTGCCGGCCTTTCTCGTCGTAAAATGGGCGCTGCGGGCGCGCTTTATTGGCGCCGTCGTTGCTACCGGGCCGGCGGTCATCGCGGTCGCCACCGGGGGTAGGGCGGCCGGCGCGGCGCTCGCCGCTATCGGCCCCTTCGCGAAAGCGGCGCGGCACGTAATCATCACTAAAGCTTTCGTTTAGCGGGCGGTCGTCGTTCTTCTCCATTGTTCTACGGCGGCATACCAGAGCATTTCGTACTCGGGTCGGCGCACCAGTTCGTAATTAGCAGGTGCTAAGGTAGTAGGGCGGGGGCGGAAGGTGAAGGCCACGGCTTCGCCCTGGCGGCCGGCCTGGTCGTAGTGCCAGCGCTCGGTGCCATCGGGCAGGCGGCGCACGCTTTGGGGCGGCCCCAACACCACGTAAAGCAGGCCCTGGTCGGTGAGCCAGCCCGCCTTGTGGCCGGTAAACAGCTCGTTGGCGGCCGTCACGCGGCCGTAGTAGCGCCGAATCATCTCGCGGCCGCGCGTCTGGTCGCCACCCGCGGCATCGAGCCAGAACCGGTCGATGGCCCGCTTGGGGTCGGCGGCTTTCAGTAAGGCCTGGCGCTCGGCGGCGGTGGTCAGGTACAGCAGGGGCTCAATGACTTCGGGCGCGGTGCTTTGGCCCGGAAAGCTGGCTGGCACCACCAGCAGCGGCACCGTGCGCACCGGCTCGCCGCCCGCGCCGCCCACTTTCAGCGCATAAAGCCCCTGGGCCGGCAGGCGCAGCAAATTGCCCGCCGCCACCGGCGCGGCCGACGAATCCAGCACGCCCAGCGTGCGCGGGGCCGCCGGCTGCCGCCTGGGGTCGGTGAAGGGGGGTAGGGCGGGCGTGCCGGCGGGGTAGCGCCGCCAGCGCACCGGCTGGCTCAGGCCAAACATGGCCACCGCTACTCCCTCACCAGCGTTGAGGTAGGGCCGGTTGAGCAGCAGCCCGGCCGAATCGAGCAGCACGAAGGGCCGGGTGAGCACCTCGGGCGTGAGGCGCAGCCAGGCGGTAGTGGCGGGGTCCTGGTCGGCACCGGGCGGCTGGTTGGTGAGCGCCGGCGTATCGAGGCTGACTTGCAGCACCGCGCCAGCCGGGAGGCTGGCGGCCGCCACGGCCGCCGTGAGCACTTGCACCAGGGCCGCCGGGTTGGAGCCAGGGTAGGGCCGGGCGGCGCGCACCTGCTGCCACAGCGGCTGCCTGGCCTCGTAGGTGGCCCAGCCGGTGAGGCGCAACGCCGGCGCGGCGGAACCCGGCACGGCCGCTTTATGGTTGATAAAGATGCGGAGACTATCGCCCTCGCGGCGCAGCACCGGCAGTAGCCGGTCGGGCACCGGGCGGTAGAGCCCCGCAAAATCGGGGGTAGGGAGCAGGTGCGGCGCGGCGGCCAGGCCAGTTAGGCCAGCCAGCAGCACGCCCAGCCAAAACCTAGCTCCCGGCCCGCCGTAAATTGCCTTACTTTTCTGATAACTCATGAGCTTCACGCTTTCGCTGGTCGTTTTTTTCTTGCTTGTACGGTTTGTGCTGCCGCAGGTGCTGCGAGCGGTGCTCGGAGGCTTTGTGCGGCAGCAGGTGCACAAGGCGCAGCAAGGCGGTTTCTACCCCCCCAATGGCCAGCCATCGGGTGGCTATCAGCAGCAAGCCCAGCAAGCGCCCCCTACCCGGCCCGGTGAGGTGCGCGTCGATTACGTGCCGCCGACTACCTCGGGTGCCGAGCGTAAACACGAATTTCGGGGCGGCGAGTATGTGGACTATGAAGAAGTGACCACTGATTAGCGCGAATTTTAACGGATTTCACGGATTCCGTGGACGATTCGCCTAGCATTTAAAGAAGGCTGGAGCTTTACTAAAAAAGGCTGCCCGAGTGGGTCGCCTTTTTTAGTAAAGCTCCAACAAGCGAATTGCAAGGCTGCGAATCGCAAATCGTCCACAAAATCTGTGAAATCCGTTAAAATCCGCGCTAATCAGTGGTCCTAGAAGCCCAGGCCCAACCGCAGGCCGCTATTGGTGTGCTGCCCGCTTTGCAGGCCGGTATAAAAGTCAACCCGCACGATTTTGAGGATGTGCTCCACGCCCGCGCCCAATTCCAGGTAGTGGCCGATTTGCGCGGTATGCAGGTAGTTGAGCGAGATGACTTCCTGCCATTTCAACGCGCGCAGTAGCGGTATTTTATTGAAAATAAAGCCGTTGAAGTGGTGGTTGAAGTGGCCCTCAAAGTAGCTGGCGCGGGTGCTGTACTGATAGTAGTCGAGTAGCTGAAACTGCGCGAAATCGGCCGCCAGCAGGGTGCGGTTGCCCGAGAAATGGTGGTAGTCGGCGAAGGTCAGGCCCTCCTGCTTGCCCACGAAGCCGCCCACTACCAGCTGCACCGCCGAGGTACCCAGCAGCCCAAACTGCCGCGAGTAGCGCGCCGAGCCTTGCAGCAGCAGGTAGCGCACGTCGGCGCCCAGCAGGTGCGGCACGGCCAGCCGGCCCTGCACGTTCAGCAATGGCCACTTCGAGCCCAGGTTGTACTTGCCCTCGGGCCGCATAATGTAGCGCTGGCCGGGCCGGTAGCTCAGGCTGAGGCCCAGTACGGCGGCGTTGCTCTGCCCAAAGCCGGTGCCGGAGGGTGCCTCCTCGGCCACCGGCTGGTTGGAGGTGAAGGCCCTGCCTGGCACATCATGCCAGAGGTAGTCGGCGGTATTATACAGCTCTACGCGGCGGAAGTAGCTGGCCGCGCCGCGCACCGTGAGGCCATTCACCGGTTCCCAGAGGTAGCTCAGTTCGGCCCCGTCGCGGCGGTAGAGCTTGGCGTAGTTGCGGTTAGCCAGCAGCGAGTACACCGAATTGATAAAGGGCGTGAGCTGCGAGTTGCGGTCAAAATTCTCGATGGTGCGGCCCGCCACCAGCCCCAGCTGGCGCGTCTTCTGCGGGTCGAGCTGCCAGTTCAGGGTCAGGCTGGGTTGCAGCTGGTGGTTGCTGAAGCCGTAGCGCAGGGTGGGGGTCAGGCTCAGGAAGCGGCGGTCGTCGGTGCGCTGGGTGTAGGTGGCTTCGGCGTTCAGCACGTAGCCCTCTACCGTGTTGTATTGCAGCTCGTTAAATATCGGCTGCACCGCGAAGGTGCGCTTGGCGAAGGTGTTGCTGTAGGTGTAGCCGGTGAGCAGCAGCTTGCCCACGCCCAGCTCGTTGCGCTTGCGGTCGAGCGAGTCCTGGTAGGGGCGCGACTTGCGGATGACCTCGCTGCTGTCCTTCTTATGGTAGTCGATTTTCTCCTCCTCGGTTAGCGGTACCGGGCGCACCTGGCTCCAGTAGGTGGTGTCGCGCTCGTTCACGCCTTTCTCGACCAGCTGCACCTCGCCCTTTTTCATCTGCGCGATGGGGTCGTTGCGCAGCGAGTCGCGCCGGGCCTGCCGCACCTGGCGGCGCACCTGCCGGTTCAGGCCGCGCAGGTCGGGCTTTTCGCGCCGAATCTGGCGGGTTAATTCCTTGGTGGTGACGGGCGCTAGTAGTGCTTGGGTGGTGGTGCCTGGTGCTTGGGTGGCAGCAGCTTTTAACTCCGCCGGCGGCGCGGGGTAGGTAGGCACCACGCGGTTGTAGTCCGAAAAAACGGCCGTGACGAAGCCCGTGCCTTTGAAGCCGAAGGCCGAAAAGCCCACCGCCAGCTTCTGCGACTGGATAATCCAGGCCCAGGGCGCGCCCGGCGCGGGCGCGAACAGTTGCTCAATGTGCAGGTCATCAACGTAGTCGAGCTGGGCGTCTTTGTTAAGCCGCAAATCGACGGAATGCAGCCGCCATGAGCCGTCCACCACGTAGATAAACCCGCTGAAAACCGGGTCGGAGTGCCGGCGCGGGATAACCCGGATTTTGTGTACCAGCTCGCCATTCTGCTGGCTGCTGCCCACCAGCTCGTACTGGTAAAACAGCAGCGCGTTGGCGGCAATCGGCGACACGAAGCCGCGCTCCGAAAAGCCCGATTTCACCAGGTTATTGTAAAAGCTGAGGCCCCTACCCGCGCTGGCCCGGTTGAAGCTGATGCCGTGCGAGTCGCCGCTGACGCGGCTCGAAATCATGCGCTCCTTCACCACGTCGGGCTGGGTAAAAGCAATTTCCGACAGGCTTTCGGAGAGGTAAAAAATGCCCGGCTTGAGGTCCGGGCCCACTTTTATAAGCCCAAAAATCTTGCTCGGCGTTTCGCTTAGCCTGCCCAGGCTTTTGAGGTAGATGCGCGCCCGGAAGGCCGCCACTTCGCGC
>JAABUK010002103.1_pt1 | contig 36489 bp, 30 predicted proteins | sample 5559141 | NCBI WGS metagenome assembly JAABUK01 (sample SAMN10711869, study PRJNA513367) | rock metagenome | isolation source: Antarctica rocks | place: Antarctica: Victoria Land, Pudding Butte nord | collected 2016-01-03
ATAATCTTAAGCCTAACTAGTTAGTCAAGAATTTCAAACCTAGAATTGAGCGTGTGATATCGATTCCTGTCTGCTCGCTCCTTGCCCTTCTGTCTCTGCACCACACTCTCTCCTGCTGCTCCCCACCCGCGGGAATCTTGATAGAGAGAGATTGACTATGATCAGCTTGCTAGTGTTTTCGGTGCCAACCCTGCGAGTGAAACGTCAAACATGAGCATAACTAGGCTGCAGCACAGCCTAAGACACTCTCTAACCGTAGGTTTTGATGGCTTGCGTCTGTCCTGTTCGAATGCATGCCATGCCCATTTCATTGTTCTTCCCTTAAATCTATCATTGCTACTTGGTCCTGACTGCCCAACGCAAGCCAATCCAACCCAGTCAATGCCTTGTCCTATCCCAGCCACTTTCCATTTCAATCCCGAGCCAATCTCAATCTTGGGTGCAGCAATCCCAATGCAGATATGAGAGCCTTCCAACGAAATGCGCCTCACTTAGGAAAATCCTACGGTGTCGGGTTGGGGGTGCGAAGGAGTTCTTTCGATATGCTGGGCCCAAGTAGTCTTCAATCCGTGGGCATAAACAATGGTTCGAACTTGTGCCCTGAACTCATCGCCACGCTCAAAACGTAATCTTCTTCCCCGTCCGATCAAACGTATCCTTCCGAAAATTTGCCAACGTGCGTATACGCTCCTCTTCATCATCGTCCAACTCATCCTCATCCTCATCATCTTCTCCTTCTTCATCCTGCTCATCATAATCATCATCGTCCTTCGGTTCTGGCTCTACGAAATTCCCAGGGACGTAGAACACTTCTTCTTCCTCTTCCTCTTCTTCATCGCCCGCACGTTCATCATTGTTGTCATTATCATTGTCATCATAGATCGGGATAGCATTGTCCGGCTCCACGGATCGGAACGGCGTGTCTGGATCCCAGTCCGCAGCAGTGGTGTCAGCTCGCCCTTTGCCCTTCCATCTGGAGCCTGCAGTCTCTCGAGTCATTGCGGGAGTGATGCTGTTATCGTAGCGTCCGGCGTGAATAGAAGGAATTTTGGATCCGCCGGTGCTCTTTCGTGCTTTGGCGGGACCACGTATTTCAGGAGAAGTTCTAGCAATGTTGGAGGTTGAGCGTTTGATGGGTAGCATCTCGATATCTGGATCATCAGGTATAATGAATCCGTTGGAGTTCCATTCAGGCTTTTGCTCCATGATGCTGACCTTCGAAGAATAGGCTGGTGGTTCGTCTTCCTCTGTGTAATCAGTTTCGACCTCTTCTCCGCCTTCTTTATCCGCTTCATTTTCGTCTTCTTCAAGGGCTGCTCCTGCTCCTACCATCCCACCAACTCCTTTCCTCGACCTTACTGCTTCGCTAAAGCTGCCTTTCGGTGGTGGGTCAGCCTCCTCGCTCCCACTGTCTTCCTCGGGTCCGACAACCATGCCACCAATGACACGACTTCCTTTAGACCTTCCTTTCTGTCTTGCCAGTATCGAATCATTCATATCTGTTGACGTGAAAGTTCCGTCGACGATCTTCAGTCTGGCCCGCCATGCTTGCATGGTTCTCAAATCATGAACAGTATCATAAGCGCCAACTTCAACGCCGTTGATGGTCTCCAGGGATAGCGCCTGGACCCGGTTGTCAGCCCAGAACCAGCGGATTGTCCCACTTTGAGATTCTGGAATTCGCTCATCTGTTAAAGTGCCATATCGCCTACCGGCAAGCACAGAAGAGAGATCATACGACAAAGATGGGGGGGTCTTGCTAGTTTTGTGATTCCCGAGAGTACCTGTCCACATACCCATTGCACCACTCTCGTAGAGGCGGCCAAGTACCCTGTCGTGGGTGATTTCAATTTTCTCTGTTGGGCTGTGGAGAGCATACCAGTCACCATAAGCAGCGGCTCCGACAGTCGGCAAGGCGGATTTGATGATTTCAGCCGAAACGGGCTGGGGTGCGGCAATCGAAGTTGATGTTGCAGAAGGCGGAGTATAAGCCCGCAAAGGATCAAGAGTGTATGTCGTTCCAACGAGGGTAATCAAAGATCTTCCGAATATACGAGGAGACATGTCTTTGGTATGCTCTTCATCGATATCGTGGAGTTGAAGACGAATAGTGGAGATGACCAACACAGCTGTACACTGAGGAGCATGGGCCAATAATGCATGTTCATCTGGAAGAATCTTGACAGCATCACCCTCGATAAGGAGCTCAGCACCGATGTAGATGCCCTTGCAGAAGATCGACGCATGTGGCCATTTTCCAGTGAAACGATACTTCTCAAGAAGAGACACAGACACCATACACGTAAGGGCATGCTGAATCGACGAATCGAGCTTATTCGCAGGAATTCCCCGTAGGACATTTTGCCATTGATTCAGCGGCCTTATCTGGCGAAGGGGCACGTATTTGTACTGCTTGCTTGCGCTTTTATCGACATCTTCATTGGGGTCAGGAAAGGTCTCTACGCGAAAGCCGGCTCTGTTGAGGCTGTCTTTTCGATTCACAACACAGAGTACGTCAGGAAAATCAGGGGTTTCATCCGTGGATGGGCATTGTGTCACAACGCCACCTCTCCATCGAGGAAAGCCATGGAACATTTGTCGATCGGGGGAGTAGAATTGGTAGCCGCTGACTTCAGGATTGTAGACGATATCAACGTCATCTGGATGGTCTGGACACCACAGAACAAGTTCCCCACTACGTGGGACAAAGCTATGCTGAAGCAGGACGTGCGTGAGATGACTGCTCAGGATCTTAGAACTTTCGCCGAATTTCTCATTATGTTCTGCACGCCAATCCGGAGAGGCTTTCTCGTCAATATCTTCGTCAATCGGTTTTCTGGATTCCCTGTGCCGGTAGAGAAGTTGTACGAGTGTTTTGTAAATATCTGGTGTTCCTTCCTCGTCAGTGGGGAGAGTTGGCTCTACTGGCCTCGAGATACGTTTGCCTGGTAAGAAGTCAGCTTCCTATGTCGAGAGTAGGGCGCCAAATTGCGGACCTCTTTGCTCGTACAGCTTCTTGTCAAAGTAATTAGGGACCGGTTTCGCGCGTTTTCCTAAGGAAAGTAAATTTCAGGCCGTTTCAGAATTCTGCGTTCCTCACCCAAGTCAACTGTAACATCCCGTCGTCGGATCTCCCTTGGTAATCGTGGGCGCGACTTGAAGGTAGAACCTAATTTTGACTTGGTGCTTGTCTTTTTGTCGTTGTTGCAAAGTGGACACTCGCATTCGTTCTTCATACCACTTATCAACCACAAGAAGTGAATAAAGAATTTGGTTTGCGAGTCGTAGAATCTGCCACTGGGGTGGCCGAAGAGGCGTTTGTATCGCTGTCGCTGGTCAGAGGACTGTATGTGAAATGGGAGGGCTGTATGCAGAAACAGACAATGCTGTCATCCCCACCCTTGGGATAGTCCATGAGCTGGTAGCCACTGGGAAGTCTGTCGAGATAATAGTTTATTCCTGCCAGATTTTAGTCAGAATCACTCTCCCATCCAATGCAGCGTATCGTTAGGAGTTCCTTTGGAAACGTTCTAGATTTTATGGTTCGTCTTTTGCCGTGAGACTTGCAATTCATGGCCAAGGTCATGTTTTCCGCATTCAAACCAGCTAAGGTAGATGGTGCGAAGGCGTAACAAAGCACCAAACGGATCTCAAAGAGCTTGTACAGGCCGTAGAAACGATATGGTGTGGTTCAAGCTCAACAGGTAGGCAAGCCCAAGATGTTACGCGAAAAGGGCCATCTTACCAGGTGTTGCAATACCCTTCTGTTCAGCCCACAAACTCCCGATCTTCACCCTGTAAGCATCATTTGAGATCGCACGATATGGCGGAGCGCCCCAGAACGAAGGGTCGCCATCACTGGAAGTGTTGATCGGTAAGATCACCCACGGACCAGGCTTATTCATCGTCGATGGAATGTCCAAGCGCGGGAGGGTAGCCATGATGGGCAGGCGTGAGGTATGAGAAGAAAGAAGAGAAGATGAGTTGAGAGGATCTCATGAGGGAACGGGGGAATAGGAAATGTATTTCATGGTGAGAATTCTAGCAGCGGCTGGGAAGGGAGAGCTGAACTACTGAGAAGGATCTCGGAAATTGAAATGAGTTGATGACACACCTGCCTTTTCATGCCGGCCAATTGCGGTGTTGGGTGGAAAATGAATTGGAAGGGAACAAAGTCCGAATGCATTGTTGTGAAGTTCAAGAGCATCTATCAGCTTGCGTGGATAGAGATTGTGCCAAGACACGTCTCCTGGTCTCTTCAAGAAATCCTACTACGGACACTTTGACGACGACAAGGTAAAAGCAGTCCTAGCAATGGACGATCTTCGGTTCTAGAATGGGCTATGATCAAGTTACGTATCAGGGATACTATCCCAAGCCAAGTATTGCAGTTTTTTTATGTTCTTGTCAATCTTCATGCTCTGCCTACGACACTGCTGCTGCATCGTCCCGTAGCCCTTTTGGAGCCTCCTCTTGACCTTCTTCCTCCAAATATGGCGGCAGTTCCAGATCAGTTTCACTTCCTTCAATCAACACCTTCCTCAATTCTGCGTCGATCTCTTCTCTCCTCCTCTTCCATTCCTCTACCTGACCAAGCCTCTTCCTGAGCTCCTGCAGTTCCTTTTCCACGCCCAGCTTCTCTTCGTCAGTTCCAATTTTTTGGAATTCCCAATCTGCGCCCTCTTCACCAAGACCTAACTTCAGATTGAATGAATGGTACTTTTTCAAACTTGCTCGAGTGGAGATCGTGACCAAGGTGATGCCTTTGTCTTTGGCCGTCTGGTACAGAATACCTTCGACATCCGACGACACGGCCGAAGTGCCTTCATCGATGAATGCGTATCTAGGTTCATGATAGAGAAGTCGAGCAATGGCCATCCTTTGCTTCTCGCCACCCGAGAGCACATCTTTCCACTCTTTCCGAGTATCCCATCCACCTTCACGTTCTGGTAGATAGCCAAGTTTTGCCTCGTTCAGGATGGTCTGTAGCTGATTCTCATTTCGCCAAGACTCTCGCATGTCCATTTCTGTATGAGGATAGATGACCTGGTCTCGTAGTGTCCCGATGCTCAAATATGGTCGCTGCGGCAAGAACATAATGCCGTCCATGCCTACGGCTCTAGGTCGAGATACTAATCCCCGGTACACAGGCCACAGGCCGGCCGCTACTCGAGCAATTGCGGACTTTCCCACTCCATTGCTACCACTTATAAGCAGATGTTCACCGCTGTGAACAACAAAAGAAAGAGACTCAATTAGCTCGTCGCCGCCATATGGATACAGAGAAGGAGCAACAACAGGAACATTCTCAAAGCGTAGCCCATCAAAGCCAGAATGCAGGGTGCCCTGAACATCGGACAGAGAATAGAGCTCAGGATGTAAACCAGGACGATGGCGCGGGCTCAGATAGGCATTGGCATGAACACGGTGAAGCGTAGATATCAAAGTGTAAACGCGGGACGTGTAGCCTGCGAGCTCCGAGAGGTCTTTAATGCTGTACATCATGCGTCCGCCAGCATCTGCTAGTGACAGCATCAGCCTCTTGTTGGTGATAAACTCCTTCATTCGACCTCGTTGAAGGTCGTCAGACTTAGGAACGCCAGAATCGGAGTTAGATGTAGAATTGGCAAGTTCGAGGACACCACCAAGACCGCCCCATGCTGGCAAAAAGACAGGTAATGATGTGATTATGTAACCGAATGCTGACCAGGAGTATTTGAGAATGAAATCTTCCAGCATGTTGTATCGGACTTTGAGGCTGTAGATGCCCTCCATCCAGCCTCTAAGGTCCTTGAAGCTCCTATTGAGGTAGACTTTCTCGATAACAGCACCACCATAGAATGCGACCTCTTCCGCATTGGCTATTAATCGTGCATGGAGGCCTCGAAAGTCCCCTTCCTTCCGACCCTCAACCGCAGTCAGCTTTCCAAATGGTGGAGAAAGACGTCGCAATAGGGTCGCAGTGGCAAAATAATTCGAGAGTAGGCCGGTCAAAGCAATCGGACCAAGCGACCGGTACAATTGAAAATTGAAGACAAAAAGGTCGACAAGTGGTTTTCCAAGTGACGAATACAGTGACGCCGCAGCCGAGCAGAACAGGGTAAGATCCTGCGTGATAAATTGATCTGCCCCTTGACCGATGCCTCCATCCAGGTTGGAAAGCTTGTAGAAATTGAGGTGCGAGTGCAAATAAAGGTCATGTATGTACCTGGTAAGTCGTGTTCGGAAAGCAATTGAGATCTTAGACTGTAAGAATTTGATCATAGCATTCGTGTAGGAAGCCAGAGTGCCAACGGATAGCCAGCGCAAAAGACCGAGCATAAAAGATCTTCCTTGACCAGCAACAAGATCTCGTACGATAGCACCATCTAGGCGAGCGACAACAAGCGACAGATAGGTCCGAAGGATCAGGAACATGCCATGGGAGAGGAGAAGCGCGGTCTCTTTACTCCTCCATCGCGGTATCATGATACTAAGCAAGCTTAAGAATTGGTGCAAGAAAGCGAGATTCAACCCTGGCTTTGTTTGTGGAGGAGGGACGGAGGGTGTGGCTTGTCCATCGCTCAATCGTGCTGCTCGGGGTGGATTGAGGAAGAGTCGACGATGCGCATCAAACGTTGTAGGCTTCGTGGGATGGATCACGACTTTCGAGGTAGAGTTTCGATACGGTACGAAGATAACCCGCGACCCATCCTTTCCGCGCAGACCTGAATTCCTCCGCAGAAGAGTCTTCTCTTGTGCCTTGTCATTTGATCTTCTCCTCCACCATCTGTAGCTCCCATAACTACCAGATATGATGGAGATGAGTAGGGCGAGAGTGGCTACCAAGCGCGTGGGACGTGATGTTCGGCGAAGCCCTGACCGTAGAAGCTCGGTATATTGCTTCACTGTTAGATGGAGAGGGCCGCCCATGGAGTTCAACGTGGATTGCGCAGCCATTAAGAAAACGTGCGCCTTATAGGCACTGTTTCGGCGGAATAGTCTTTTGCTCGGGATCCATCACCTGGTCTCGCAAATTAGCAGTCGGTGTTGAAGCCTGCACTCTGTTCATGCGCAAAGCTGTGAACAACCTTTAGTTGTTTATCTCCAGAAGATCTGCCACCCTCTCGGATTATGGTTCTGAGGTAGTCGGGACGAGTGGTCAAGTTCGCATGTATGTTCACCGTGGATGCGGAAGTGGCATGTGAAAACTTCGGACCTCGACCACAGGAATTCGGCCAAGACCCTTGAGGCATCAACGCCTAATATGTAGAAACTATCCAAGAGAGTGGACAAGATGGCGTGCACACGTTACTACACGAAGAAAAGAATACAAAAGATGTACACAACTGGATGTGTGCCATCACCATTACAGCATCGTGTGCTGCCTGACAGCCTGATCTGTACACAGCCCACGACTCCGACCCCAAACCGGTCACGATGAAAGGTATCTCGAACAAGGATCGACGCTGCAAGGCCAATGCACGTGGAATTAATCAATCTCCATCCTTTGAGGCATGGGCGTTCCTCCTGTGGGCACCCTCGGCGGTCCACCTGACAGTTCAGTTCCCTGCAGTCCGCCAAATTCGACCTTCTCATCGTCCTGTTCCGCCTTTTTATCGTTGACGTATGGCTTCAGGCCTTTGTTGAAATTGTGCGTACACATGCAAGCATTGACGATAGTCGTGACAATCAGGATCAGGGTGAGGACGGCAAAAATCGTCAATTCCTTTCTCGCTGGTCTATAAGCACGTTCCCGCGCTGCAGAGTACATCCGGACAAGTTTGAAGAGGAAATAGGCTAGGCCGCCGAAATAGAAAATCTGCCAGCGAGTGATTAGTCTCCTCTGCGACCGTTTTAATGAGGCATTTAAACTCACAATGGTTAGTACCATGCCCCAGATGTTTTCCCTTCTGGTAGAAAATCCTGCCAGGATCAAAACTATGATTGTGACTGGAATGGCAGCAACAGTAAGAGCAAACTCGATGCTGTGTCTGTTGATGACGATGACGACGAATTGCACAGTAAAGCCGAGGAAGAAGAAGAAGTCGAACTTTAAGAGTGTGATGTAGATTTGATAGGTGAGGTATCTTCGCTTCAAGCGAAGATCTGCTGATATATGTTTGTAGATCGTCCAGGCGAACTCATCGTAAAGCTTCCACGCCTCCACAGCCAGAAGCACAGTGCCCAGAGCCAGAATGCATGGGATTGCAACTAGGAAAGGCTTCATCTCTGCCCATATAGCGAGGTTGATCTCTTCTAGGCCTGCCAGACTGGTGACAGCTTCTTGAATCTGATTCATTTGTACAGATCCGTAAATAAGAAGTCCGACATTGTACATACACAAGCCGATGATTTGAATGGTGTTTTTCAGGCGCAGGGCGTCGTATACCAGGACAAGCTGGTAGAGAAAGCCGAAGATGTATAACGTGAGGAAGGTTGGTATTGTAGTCTTCGGCTGCCTATTGGAGTCGTCGGTCGCATTCTGCCCATGATATTGAAGATCGATTTGAAAGGTAGCAAAGACATATCTGATTCAGAGGACCGATGTCAGCTCAACTTGCGAAGGATGTACGGTTCCGCTACTCACGCTTCAAATGCGAGCACAATGGCCGCTTGCGTCAAAGCGGTCAGGATAAACGCCCATTGCCATTTTGAATGCGGTCTGTACATCATAGGTTTGGATGTCTGGTACGGAGGAGGTGCAGGCGCAGTGGCCTCTCGCTGATGGTACCCTCCACCGAAAGGCTGATATGGATGGCTGCCAGCCTGACCTCCGAGGAGGGAAGTTCGCGACTCGGGTGAGTGAATGTTGACGGATTGCTCCGTTACGGAGCGATGACTGTAAGAAAGGTGGAGTGGGTCCTTGATATATCCACACGAGTTGTTTTTCGTGGGGTCTGTCCCACAGGCCGGGCGTGCAAGCTGCCGGTGTTTGTGTAGCAGAAGTGACTTGGCCCTCTATCTCGACGAATGTGCTTCAAGAAATGACGTTACGTACAGACGAGATCGGTATAGGGGCTGCAGGTCGAAGGTCAAATGGCGTGGTGGGAGTTCTGAAACACTGCAAGCGGAGACAGATGACCAGGTTCGCCGAGGTCAGTCGTGGTACTGGATTATGGCCGAGCGGGGCAGTTGGACAGAGCGAGGGTGAGTGCGTTAAAGGTAGATCGTCGAACAAGGGAATAGAATAATGAAGATTGAGAAGCGCAGTACTTGGGATGGAAGAGGATGTGGAGGAGAGGGCCTGGCTTGCTGGTTCGTGGCTCGTTGTTGCCAAGCCCTCCTCTTCTCTTCGGGAACGACTAATTAAGGAATAAACGGTTCAAGTGCCGGGGGCGCCCTTCGGCCCTTTCAGATTGTGGATCCTACGACGTGGCCAACAAGCCAAGAAGTCACGCTAGAGTTTCTCCTATCTGACCCGTAGCCTTCAACTCCAGGGACTTGAGCTTCTCCATGTAAGACGCTGCCTATCAGGGGGATCATCCCCACGGAGGAGATAGCATGACATCTTGTGGTGTCGAAGCCTTCTGCTGGCGTTATCAAGGCCGGTTTCTACCCATGAAGAGATGATTGGTGGGGACAGACGGTACCAAAAGTCCTGAGCTGATGCGGAGTGAACGGCTGGACTTCAGCATCGACGCCCTCGCGCTCCATGACCACAGGCGCAACGAAAAGATAGTACCTATGTGGGCAACTCACGCTCAGCTTTCCCATCGCAACGATCCCAATTCCTGCAGTACCGACGACATCACCCGTGCATGGTATCGAGTGTTCCAGGGGAGGCTTGACAGAGGCGCGGCTGTGGATGAGCGCCACTGAGATGTCCCAAGGCTGATTCCCCCCCATCGTGGCGCCTATATTTGGCTAGTCAGAAAAATAAGCGGGATGTCACTCTCCCGAAGCCCCACAGCAGTAGGAATTTTACCTCACAACTCGGGACATTGGTCGCTGTTTTCGGCGGCCTTTGCCGCCGCTCTTGACACCCATTGCACCTTGTGGTCATGTGACTTCATGCCACCATTTTTGTCACTGCGCCTGACATTCAAAACATTCACAAACCACACAACAATAACCCCCCCCCTTCCCCACCTTCCCTTCCTCCTTCCCTTCCAAAAAAAGAGCCCCTCAAAAACAGTCACCTTTTCAGCATCATGTGGATCCGTCCACAGTATAAATAGCCATAATCCTCCCTTCTCTCCGGCAGCTCGCAGATTGAACTTCCACCATTCTATGTAAACTTACCTCTATTAATGAGCCATTCACCATCTTCTCTCTCCTCTTTCATTCTACTTCATTATTAGATCTCTTCTCTAATTCTTCTTCTCTTCTCTTCTCTATAAGCTCTGTTAATATTAAAGCATTCGCACAATTTTACCATTCTCTTTAATTACTGAAAAGAATTCAAAATAAATATACAAATAAATAAGTATAATCATACTTTAATAATAGAATATTGTTATTTATATCAGCAACAGCTTATTATACTTAAAACTGTGAGACGGCGGAGACCCTCGTCGCTCGACGGATGGTGGGCACTCGTCAACCTCAACATCATCTCTGCCGTCATCACTCTCGGCTATTGCGGGGCTGGAAATGGTAAGCGACTATGGTTTAGCATATCTCTGCCGTCATCTATAGCCGCTACCATCTCATCGACGACAATATGATGGTGGATCACTGTATGAAGATAGATGAGCGTGGCAAGCATACTCTTGGGAAAAACGCTAAGAGAAAGACCAAGAATAGAAGTGGCGGGTGCAGGCTCTGATCTGTGACGCTTTCATCAAGGGACTAATTAGCCCGCATCAGGGAGCAGCTGGGTGAATATTGCTTTGCCCAAGCTTTGCCTCGCCACATCAAAGATCTCTGGCTCGCAATTTTCAAGAATGAGCCCTATGGCATCACAACCATGTTGCTTGGACCGGCCGCCTCGACGATCGACATCACAGGGATCATGGAGAGGAAATCAGATCCAATTGCCCGCCGGTGGCGTCTATTCTTCATGCAAATCTTCGTCGGACTGGTATCGTGACTGGCGAGCGCTTGCCCGAGATCCGGCGTTGGCCAGCTATCCCTCTTATGAACTCATGCCAGTCAAGAATGTCGTACATATAGATACTGCAAAGGAGTTGACTGCTACGTTGGTTTCTCTCAGCGAATGAAATCCGTTCCTCCGTTGGTCTCCTCTTCCACCGACTTCTGCGACTGTCACTACACTATGAAACATTGGAAAAGATTAAAAGTCCCGATGGCATCGCATTTGCGTGCCTCCCTCTTTCCCCTCAGACATCTCTGCGGGTTGACTCTCTGAGAAGGCTGTTTGCGCAGGCCTACTGTGGCTTAGGCGTAGTGGGCGGGGTATTCGGAAACGGGACGGGCCCATCATACCACGTCGCTGTTGCAGCATCGTACCAGAAGTAATGGGGATTCGACGTACTCATGTCGAATTCCTTGGCTTCTGTCTCCTGTTTTGATATCATCGAGGAAGATACTGAGTTTGAGTTGTAGAATAGCTCGACATACTGCAGAGGTGTGTACTGCCCACTTGCACCTCCGATCAGCGGCTGGGTGTCCACCCAGATCCGTGAAAGTCTTAGCCGTTGCAGAAGCTCGAGGCACCAAAAGAGCACTTACAGGATTCCACTCGTTGGTAGATTGGCCTTGAACTCCAACAACAATGTTCACAGGTATCAGGTTACCCGAAGAGTCGACATAGTTGTTCTTGCCGACATTCACAGCGTTCGCTTGGGCATTTGGATCACTTGTATCCAGTGACCATTCTCCGTCGGCAGTCAGGTCGTAGGATGTTCCAAGGGCACATTGTTGCCATTGTCCGGTGCAGGTGACTGTTGCGCCTGGGTTAGGCACTTCAGTCATCCAATTCAAGCCGTAGGTCTCCTGCCACTGGACGCCGGTATTTGGCGCCGATTCATGTGCCGAATAGACCACCGTATACGTAGGAGATGAGCCATTAGCGCCAGCGACAGATTTTGCGACCTGGAGGAAGTAACCTTTCAAGGTCGCTACGTCCCCCGGATACTCTGTAATATTGACCTTGTACGTGGTACCCATGTTTGAAATGAGGTGTACTTGTAAGGTGTTTTTTTGATGGAAGCCAGTTGGGAAATGTCTCGAATTGAGAGGTTCGACGGTTGGGCAACTGGTCTTCCAAGACGTTGGTCAGTTCTTATACTATCCGATTGTTAGACTGAATGACCGAGTGCTCTCAACGTTGGAGGACGTCCGGACAGCCATTTGAGCGATTTTAGCATCCCTGTGAATGTGCTCAGCTTGATGATACCAGGTAAGCCACAGAAGGTAGATACAAGGGTTGCTTCTGGCGCTAAAAGTGCTTGCTGCTCCATCACAGTGGATAGCTTAGGTGCATGCAGTTGTAGTAGTCTCAAAACCGGACGCTAAATGCCGTCAACAAGCCTCATAGTGATGATCTGAGCACATGGCCAACTCTGCGGCTTCACATTTGTCTTCACAGAGGGCGTAGCTGAAAGATATTCCCCCTTGTGGAAGTGAAAGAGCTATGCGAAGCGTAGTGACTGGCTTGGCATGGTGCAGTAGCTCCCACAGATGTGACTTGTGCACAGAAATCTTCTGATTCAGTTGGTAGCCAGCCTCCCCAGAAGCTGAGGCTGCTTGAAGCCGGCAGATTACAAACCGTCTCGCTGAGAGGGAATCATTGGCTTTGTACACTCTATGCCCCGCATTCAGCCAACAGCAGACGTCACAGTGGCTAGCTAGCAAGTCGTCACTTTGAGACTGCTGATGAAGAGGGCAGAAATCGACCTCCCCCAACGCCACAAAGAGTGATGAAGTTTTTCACCTCACGCTAATCAAGGAATCAATGCTCCCGTGTCACATCTCGAACACTCCACCCCGCCAATGACTCTGCCAGCCCACGAGTTTCAGCCAGCCCACGGGTTTCAGCCAGCCCACGGGTTTCAGCCAGCCCACGGGTTTCAGCCAGCCTTGGGGTTCCTCAAGAGTCGAAACCTGAATTATCTTCGAAGCGAGCCTGGCGAACTCCAAGCCCGCTTTCACTAGTACTCGACTTATCGTTGAGAAAGTAGGAACCCCCACTGATTATCATACGAAGGCATGCCCCAAAAGTCACAGAAATACGCTGATGCGGCCTAGTAGTGACTTGTCACTGGCGCGGAGGCTATGTAGCTGTTCTAGCCCCCATACTAATCTGTATAGTAACCTAATCTACTTAGAATTCTAGATAGGATCAATCACACCGCAACTGACAACACATCTTTCAACGCATTAAACAGCTCAGTCTACTCAGCTATTTATGTATCTACCTCCTTATGAGTATATTGATATACTACCACATTCTATTCTAACTTATAAGCAGAATTACACCCTCAAATGCCTTCTCAAACGCCTTTTTAAACACCTCCTCAAGCCGAATCTCCTTCTCAGAGCTCTCCGAATCAACGTCCTCAATATACTCTCGCTCAACGAGTCCAATGCCTTACATTAATAGTTGAGGGATACTCAGGCCGTGATATTACCTACAGGACAGGAGTTATGGCGTCTTCACAAACACGAATTAAGAAAAAGGCTTATAAACGTGGTTTTCGTCCTCAAGAAGATCCTCATATTCTTGAGTGTTATGTTGAGGAGATTAATACTCAAATAGAGCAGAAGCTGCTTGATAGTGTCAACACAGATCGAGCTTCTCGAGAGCGATCAAGAAGAGGGCATACAGGGCATCAAACGCAGCTGGGTAGGCACTCAAATTAAGGGTAAGCTCTCTACACTGCAATTCATTGACCAACAAATTCAACACCAAGCTCAAAACGAGGATATCGAGGCCAGCGAGCTAAAATGGGATGAAGTCCCTGATGAGAAGTAATTCTGTTCCCCACTAGGTATAAATTAGTATGGCCACTAGAGCAGCTAGTCTCTACGCCAGTGATACACCAAAATAGCGTGTTTCTGTGACTTTTGGGGCACGCCTTCGTACTTCATATCAAGTCATCAAATTCCTGTCCTCTCTTCGAGCTCATGCAAATGATCTTGCTGAAACGTTTTCTTTGGGGACATCTTGCAAAATTCAGACCACGTTACGCTTCATAAACACGCCATGCCGACACTTCGACACTTATTTCTCCTTACCTCTCTTCTCGCTACGATATCGAACTGTCGTGCTTCAGAAATCATCTTGTTCTATAAGACAGAAGGCTGCGCGGGTGACGGTCGTCCCGATATCGTCGACGAGGGTCAATGCGCGACTCAACAAGGGTCCTGGTTCACGTCTGCAGAAATACTTGATCCCTCCTCACCGAATCTACGGCTTCGCATTTGCAGTCATCAAGGACCTTCTTGGGCCGACCCCTGCGAGTTCGGCATCGAGACATCAACTTCCAGCACAGAGTGTTTGACTTCTGCTCTCGAAGGTGCCATTAGCGGTGCGGAATATTTCACGCAGCCGCCGAACCAGGACGAGGAGATTCTCGACCATCCACAACAACCATTGTAGTGGCAATGAAAGCCTTTACTAGGCCAGATCATCATAGGATGAATGCTCCATCTACACGAATCGTGGGTCTTGTATAAGATATTGTTGGCGCCCAAGCTGATTTGGATAGGGACCAAAGTTTTGACAAGTACACAGAGAGGTTGAAGATAGAAGTGAAAACTTTCGCAGCACCACGCTGTGGTTTGATTCAAGTTCGAGATGCAGCTGGCAGAATGGATGGGAAGGAGTCGGGAGGCAACAGAGCCCAGGAATGATAACAGATCCCAGGAATGGTAACATCCCAAGGAGGATAGATCACGTGTGTACTCTAGCCGCCCAGCAGTTCTCCCCAGGAAGAGTTTCTCCCCAGGGAGTATAGATCACGTGTGCACTCTAGCCGCCCAGCAGTTCTCAGAGTTTCTCCCTAGGGAGTATAGATCACGTGCGCACTCTAGCCGCCTAGTAGTTCTCCCTAGGGAGTAGAGATCACGTGCGCACTCCAGCTGGTATCCGTGGTCAATGAGAGGGCCCACCCTTGCAGGGGGTATACCCCTGCAAGGCCACTTACCGCAGGCGAGTGATGGCCACTGTAACGCACATACTAGTATAATGAGCATTTTTCTATATATTTATTGTAAAATATATCAGAAATGACTTAATTAAGTATTTTTTATATTCTCTTTGACAGATATCTATTAATAGATCTTATATCTATATTCCCTGTGTCACTGAACTGGCAACATGCCTCATTGAGTATAGTGGCTTGGCAGAAATATGGCGTAAGGAACACCAAATCAATTTTTTTTGATGTTCCTGACGCCAAGGCTGCAACCAAATTTCTGCCAAGCCACCTTTGGCCAAGCGGCGAGAGGGCGCCATCCCTGATCGGGCGGGGCTAAACCTGAAGGGGCAGCGCACCGGAACAGAGAGTACCCAACAAATTCCTTCCACGGCTCTGAACGTTGCTGGGCACATTGTCAATTGACTCGCTGTGCTGCTGGTCTGATATTCATCGACGAGTACGAGGTGGAATCGCAAATGATGACTGTGTCATTAAGGACTTAGTTAGGGTTTTCCTACGAGGCTCAGCTTGAAGATGACCATCCTCCCCTCGACTGCCTCATTGCTTGCGCGCCAGGTCCGTCTAATCATCTCTCCGCCCACAACCACCCTGTTCGAATCGCGCGCCATCCTGTCCGATGTGCAATCCAGGTTTGGTTCCATTTCGACGTTTATCACTCAGCGCAATGACCTAGTGCTGCACCAACTTCTGAGGTCTGCAACGAAACCCACCACCTCCTCAGCCGCACCGCGCTCCCAAACTGCACTTGCCATCTTCAACTCACCAGCCTCTAAAACCTCGGCTCTTGACTCGGGCTCTCTCACAGTCTCCTGTGGTGGTGAGCTCTGGCCTTCTGCTAAAGAGTTAGATCCCTACAACGCGCGCGGTTTCCGCCGCCGACACCACCCTCCAAAACGCACTTTCACCTGCCACATCGTTGAGGAGAAAAACTCAACTATCCACCAGCGTCTGGCAGAGAATCACCCCTACAGTGGACCGTTCCGCGTTGACACGCTGCAGATGAGCTACGGAGATTTGGGCAAGGGTGGTGCGCCGCTAATAGAGATGGCGGATGTGATGCAAGCCGAGCGGCCAGTGATTGCTGGCGAGCAGCAAGACAAGGAGGAGTATCCAACGACACCGGGCCAAGGCTTCTATTCACACGGCGATAAGCTGCGTGATCCCCAGCGCTATGGAGGATTGATGGCAGGTTTTAGGTGGGGCAATGAGAGGGCTCACAGCAAACGAGAGCCGCTGTCATGATTGACTGCAAAATCTGAGCAGCAATGATGACATACAACCCGCCTCGGAATGCTACCCACTCAATTAGGTGGTAGCCAGAAAAGGCAACTCCTCAGGTGTTGAGCCCAGGCCGCATTTTCTGCTTGCGGACGGGTCCGGTTGAACCCGATCGAGAGGCCTGTCCGTGCATACGACCTCGAAGTGCAAAGAGACCGATATGTGATCACGAGACTTTGACATATGCTAGAGCCTTATATCAGTTCTTGATCGCGCAAGCGTCCCCACATCTGCGAAAAACTCACTGGCGTCAATCTGCTTTAATTGTGGCAAAGCTAGTCGAATCTTGTTCCTGTATACCGCGGGCCCTTTCAGCTCCAGGGGATTTCCCTCAAAGTATACCGTCGCCAGCTCTTCCTTGCCTCTCAGCTCCTTCTCCACTTCTACGAAGTCGCTTATCTGGCAATTTGAGGCCCAAAGCTCTTCCAAGTGGTCAAGGTGAGAAAGGTTCTCTAGACGCGAGATGGGGTTGTTCGAGATGTCGAGGATGCGGAGTTCGGTATTTGCGTCGAGGCCAGAGATTTGTTTCAGAGCGTTGTGGGAAATGTAGAGTTCTTCGAGGTTGGTGAGGGATGAAAGACCTGAGATAGAGGTGAGGCGGTTGGACTGTATGGAGAGGAGCTTCAAAGATGTGAGGGTGGAGAGGTTCTGCAGGTTGTCAGCATGTTCTGTGAGAAACCGGTGATAGGTAAATCTCCGAGCTGGCGCACCTTTATTTCTGTGATCTTATTCTTCCCAAGCCAAAGCTGCTCTATCGAAGTGAGGGTCTCCAAGTTCTCAATATCCTATTCAACGCACACATCAGCATGAGCGCAACCCCCGTATGAATATGAAGCCAAGTAAGGTACACTAACCCGTATTCTATTCGCCGCCAACTCTAACATCCTCAATTTGCCCAGGCTGTCCAAACCCTCAATCTTGTGTATTCGGTTTTGCACAAAATACAGATCCCTCAATTTATTCAGCCTTTCCACCCCTTGAATATGCTTGATTTTATTGAAACTCAGATCCAAACTCTCCAAGCTTTCGCAAAACCCCTCCAAGCCATGCACATGCTTGATCAGGTTATCATACAGATCTAGATCCTGCAGATTCTGTCCGAACCCTTCTGGGAACTGGATCGATGAGATGGCGTTTTGGCGTAGGCATAGGCGCTCGACGGCGGGGAAGCGGGAGAGTTGGAGGGAGAGGATCGAGCTGATACGGCAGTGTACGAGATCGATGTCGGTGCTGTCTTCAGAACAGTCGTCTAGTAGATCTTCATCTGCGGGGAGGAGGTCGGGGGGTGGGGCATCCGGGTCGGAGTACTCAGGGTCCGTGAGAGCTTCGGGGTTGGAAAGAATGGCCTTACGGTTCGGGTTGGTGGAGGAGCTGGTGGTTTCTTTGGATGGCTGGCGGAGTTTCCCGTCCCAGCCCTTGCTGTCAAGAAAAGGTTTTGAGGGGCTCGGTTTGGGTTGAGGAGAGGAGTTCCGTTCTTGGGGAGAGTCCGAAGCTGGCATTTTGCTGTGAGGGTGGGTTTGAGCCAGAATGAAGTTGAGGGACTGAGATTGCTGAATGAATATGTAAGCACGCGAAGAGGGTCACCACTTTTGTGACTTTTCTCTGCAGTCCAAGACAGTCGCGCTTCCTACTACGGTATGAGGCATAAGTTTTCGTAGTTCGGCACTAGTAAAACTGTATTGAAACAAGTAATTACCGAAGGCTCTTACTTGATTAGCGATAGCTTCACTGTATCTTGGCATCAGACTCAGCTCTGGATGGGCACCAAAGGCATAAGCTTTCGATTAGCTAATCCAAGGATTGCTATCTCATACAGAATACTAGCAAGTGCTAGCGCTGAGCTACGAAAACTTATGCCTCCTACCCTAGTAATCAGCCCAGCGCCATCAGCGGCTATTGATTGTGGGAAGATTAGGCTCGAAAACCGTAGGTTCCAGAGATGTTCCTACTATTCTCGCCAGCGTCTTGGGCGACAGCAGCCTGCTGACCAATGGAGAATAACTAAATCTATGACTGCAGTCCCGACCTCCTACGCCGAGGTGAACTTTTGGCAACTCAAAAGAAGTACATCATGCTTGGGAAGAGGAGGTGGTCTAATTGCAGCGTTTCTGTCCTCGCAAGACCCGCTGATGGGTTGTGCTTCCCTACAGGTTCACTCCCCCTTTGTTGCTTTCCCGGAACTGCAGACTTGTTTGCTTCCCTGTGCCTTGATTGTTGTTCAGCCTCTGCCCTCTATTTGGCCACAAGACAAGCCTTTTTGTTAGTGCATTCACTTCCTGATTGGAAGTTCGATGCTGTAAGTTGATTGGATCAAAGTAATACTCACCAATTGCAGCTCTCACTTGCCGTGCGGCTGGCGATAGTCTTGGTCGGATAGTCATGATAATACTGCTATCAGCACAGCACAGCATCATTTGCCAAGCTCGCCCAAGATCAATTTCCGATCAGACGAACCAGAGACGACTGGACGAGTCAGCTTAAAGGCTATGTAGAAGATGATCGGAGACCTACTGATCGGCTCCTCTGTAGGGGAAAACCGTGCATCGTTCACAGTTCCCCTGTGGCCAGGCAACTTGTACAGCAGCTTACCCGATCTTATGTCCCAGACGACGACGGTCCGATCCCCTGCTCCAGCACAGATCTTCTGCCCTTTAGGATCCCAGCTTGCTCGCATCAGATTCTTTTCTAGACCTGCTGGGGCACCGTCGTATGTTCGCATTGAGCGGTCTGAAGGGGCGAACGGTCGGATATCCCACGTCCGGACGGTCGAATCGTGGGAGTGTGATAGAAGGGCCTGCGAGTCTGGCGAGACTTCGAGTGACGTGATTGTGTCTGTGTGCCCACTCATGGTGTAGATGACTTCTTGTTTTCGTGCATCCCATACCTTGATTTGATTGTCAATACCTCCGGAATAGATCTCGTTCCCGGCCTCAGCCATAGCTACAGCAGTGATAGGGAATTCGGTTTCAAGAAAGTCGACTGCTCCTTTTTGCCGCGGGTCCCAGATACCGATATATCCATCGTCACTTCCACTGAGAAGCATCTCCGAGCCTCTTCTGCTCACGTCCACGCAATTTATGACCTCCTCGTGTCCCACATGTTTTCTTAGTCGTTGACCGGATTCCAGATCCCAGCTCGAAACCGTCGTGTCAGCGGATGCGGAGAATATCACTCGAGAGTCGCGAGACCATTGGAGATCTAGCACTGCCCCTTTGTGACCTGTCATAGTTCCATAGTTTTCACACGGTCCGTAGGTGCGCCAGAGCACTGGTAATTGTCAGCGGCGCTCGATAGTCGTGCCAGGTGGGATCACTGACAGATGGAGCGGTCCATTGATCCAGAGGCAATGTGTTGGCCTGTTGGATCGAATCTTGTTGCAAAGACTTCTCCAGAGTGACCTGAGAGACAATCAGCATGGCAAAAACCCTCGATAAAGGTCAGCATACCTGTGAGTTCCATAATTGGAGCTTGCAGCCCACTGGTTCGTAAGACCTACCCAGCTCCTCCATCAGCCTGCCTTGATCCTTGAGTTCAGCCGGAGATGCTGCATTTTTGCGGGATGGAGCTTCCATACCGATTGAACGAGAGCGCCATTGTGCGCATTGTTGCCAACGACGGCAACGGCTGAGCCATTGCTGAGATTGGCGTCAGACTTTTGTCTTTTCACTACCAGCTGCTGTGACGAGCTGAAACTATCTGAAGCTGTTCTTTTCGGCGTAGGCATCATCGTCGAATAGTAAGGGCTATCCCAGAGTTCAGATCGTTGCGCAAGATTGACAAGATGTGGGAATTGCAGGTCGTGGAGAGATCCACGTAACTAGTCTGCGCATTTTCTAATCTTGGAGTGCCATGTTTTAAAGTTATCCTTTGGCTCGACCCTCTTTCGGCCGACTTGTCAAGAAAATGGCTAGAATAGTGCGAAAATGCTTGTAGAATTGAATGAATTGACTGTAAATGGACAGAATCAACTGCCTAGAATCTATCTACAATGCTTCATGCAATGGGGCCATATATGAAGAAAAATGAGGCTCAAAATGGGCCGGAGATTGGCTCAAACTAGCCGATGGAGAGCCTGAGGCGCAGGCAGTGATAGAGCAATACAATTCAATTAAATCCTGATCAACCAAGTTCTGTTTGCTTCCAGGAGAGGCTGGCTGCGGGAAGGTCACATTCTATCTCCCGGTTTCCAGACCACTATCATTATGAGGTAGTGGCTTAACAGACCTTCAGCACCGAGCTGAATTGGACATTCCTCTTGAGGTCGACCATGACTACTGCTCAGAAAGCGACACGGATTGGAGAAGAGTAAAACTTTGCCCTCTATTTCCATCTAAGACTAATGGTTCACGCACAGATTGTGGAAGTAGGTTTCTGAACCTCTGGCTGCTGTTTATCAGTCGAATAAAGCATTTGTCTTTCTAATCGAACTACCTAGGACTCGAGTGGACAAGGTCAATGCTGAATTAGTGACTTTGACATATGGCACGATCGTCGCTCAGCTTTGCAATGATTACGACAGCGATTATGTCGAGGTCAACAGACAACTAGATCGAATGGGCTACAATATCGGATTGCGCCTAATTGAGGACTTCTTCGCCAAGTCCAATACAGGGAGATGTAGCAATTTCAAAGAGACAGCCGAAGTGATCTCCAAGGCAGGCTATCCTCATTACCTTCTTTTGGACCAGAATTTGACAGAATCACATTGATGCAGATTGGATTCAAGATCTTTCTCAACATTACGCCGACGATTGCCAGTTGGACGAGTGACAACAAGCAATTCTCGTTGCTTTTCGACGAGAATCCGCTTGCCGACTTTGTTGAACTGCCAGACGATGGACGAGCGCAAGACGAGCTTTGGTTCTCTAATATTCTATGTGGGGTATTGAGAGGAGCACTGGAAATGGTATGTCGATTACCCGGTCAGGTATCTGCCTGCGATCAGCGCACTGGCATTTTGCATCCTTCTAGGTGATCCCAAAGCTGATTTACGCAGGTGCAAATGCAAGTCGAAGCCCGTTTCGTATCCGACGTCCTGAAGGGGAACGATACCACCGAAATGAGGGTGACCCTGCTCCGCTATATCGAGGATGAGATGCCACCAGACGACGAATGAGAGAACAAGGATGCGCCGGCAAAATCCTAAATGAGTCTGATGAAATCAACGCAGCAAGAGAAGCATCGAAAGTGCCCAAGCATAATTGAAACACCTCATGACCGAGTAGAATTCGTGTTTCGCTATTGACCACTTTGAAAGTGATACACAATCCTTGCCCTGCCACCCCCACAACTAGCGTTCTCCCTCGGCAGCACAAGGAAAGGCCAGGTTGGCGACAGAAGAAGAACGCAAAGACATCCAGAACAGAGACAGACTGCCTCAGTTGACTGTTACATTGATTTTACCGACATGAGTAATTGTCGATGTTGCATACACCGATATCTGACATCCCCTTTTTCTTCAAGGTTGAAGATTGCCAGAGCCTCCCTTCCACCTAAAGTAGACACGCGTGACTGCAAGTACGGCCCCCACGTGTACAACTTGGACCGGGACCTCGAAAGTTCGCCCGCCGCTTGACCTCCAACCAGGCCGCTGATGAGGTCCTCAGCCATCACGATATCATCTTGCTCGCTGCGCGATTCTCCATTCTGACCCCGATCTACCTGAGTCGGAGGCCGGCGACATCTTCTGTCGGTGACGATAGGTATCTTGCGACAGCAGTGATCAATCTCCTCCAGAGTTTGCGACTCACGGTCTCTTGGCATTTGGTGGCCCTGCTCGATCTCCGACCTGCAGCAGAGCCTCTGTACCTACGCTTCAACTCACAGCGACACTCGAGGCAATCCGGTTGCATTCACCAATCTGCCATCTTAGCCGCGAACAAGAGATGCGTCATTGAGACAGCGCGCTTCGGCAAGAAAAAAGCACGTTTAGATGCTTCTAGTGTGTCACTGATACCCTCCTCCCAGCACTCGCTTGCTTGTGCGCCACACGATTCGCGATCCGCATCTTGATCCACCACATCTTTTGCGGCCTACCTGGAAGTACATTCTACCAAAATATTTCGAAATTCAATCTGGCAAGTTGAGCGGTGCTGGAAGAAAACACGCTCAGAATGAATGTGGCGGGCATGAACCCAGCTACGGGAGGGCCAGTGGGTGGTGGCATGATCATGATGATGAACAATGGGAATCCTCCTCATGGAGCCAGCAGCAGCTCCCACAGTGACCTGAAGCGAAGGCTTGACACCTACATCTACGACTACTTCCTCAAGAACGGACATCACGAACATGCTCGCGCTCTCCACCGCGATGAAAGCATAAAGCTCAACACACAACCTCATACCAAGCCCAGCCCAAGTCGCCGACGTGATGCTGAGATGAATGGGATTGACGACAATGCTATGGACACTGACTCGAAGGACGACGCCAACAAAATCCCCGACGATCTTCCGAAACCCGACGTTCCGGACAACGCACAAAGCGGATTCCTATATGACTGGTTTGGCCTGTTCTTCGACATCTATGGTGCATCTCGGAACAAGAAGCCTGATGATTCAAGCACTGCGTCCCAATACCTGCAGCAGACCCAAGTAGGACCTTCTAGCCACCTCATGTCGCTCTTGCTAAACAACATACAGCTGATGCAGAGGATGCGGGAAACGCAGCACTCTTCCAATGTATTGGGCCGTCAAGGGGTGATGCCCAACAGGCAATTCGGCCCGCAAAACATGCGCAACGGCATGACCACCCAAGACATGCAGCGTGCGATGGCTGCGAAGCAGATGTAGGCGACTTCATTCGGTCATCTCTTGCTACCTTCGCTAACGGGATCTAGGTCACCTGCGCAATTTCAACAGCTCCAGCAACAGAAGCAACACCAGATGATGCAGCAAATGCAGCGTGAACAGTCGGAGAACGAGATGAATGGTCATCGGCCACAGTCGCCAGCATCAACCGAAAATGCAGGCTCGCCATCCAAACGGCCTCGGCTTGAGGGTCAGCAGTTTGCGGGTGGTCCAATGGCGCCTAATGGCCGAGGGCAAGGCGGCCCACAGCAACAACAGCAGGCCATGAACATGCTGATGGCGAGTGGCATGAATGGAAGAAACCTTTCTCAGTCACAATTTCAGTCCTTTCAGGCGCAGACTCCTGCAATGCAGAAGAATTTACAGGTATATGCTCAGAATCTGGCCCAACAACAAGGTCGCTCAATGATGAATCAGGGTGTTTCCATGCCGAATGGTATGATGAATCCGGGAGTCATGCCCAATCAAGGCTCCCCCATGCTCGGACCTGTGGACGGCCAGAACTTCATGCAAGGAATGTCCATGGAATCCATTTACAACAATCCTCAACACATGGCAGCACTACGGCAGCAGGCTAACATGCAAGGCGGCAATGGCCAGGGAGGCAATCACGCTCTCCACGATTATCAGATGCAGTTGATGCTACTGGAACAGCAAAACAAAAAGCGTCTAATGATGGCTCGCCAGGAGCAGGACAACATGACCAGAACTGATGGTGGGCCTCCCATGTCAGGTCAACCTGGCATGCCTGTCATGTCTCCGGGAAGTCGAGCTGGAGCCTCACCTAACCCGAATGACCAGATGAAACGTGGAACGCCCCAGCTTGGTGCGAATGGGATACCCGGATCTCCTTCTGCAGGCGACGGCATGCCGCTGGCTCGCGGATCACCCGCTGGCATGAACTTCGCGGGCGGCGTGCCCCAGGACTTCAACAGTCAACTCTTCATGAAGAACATGGGTGAGGGCATGGTGGCTCCGGGTGCCCCCGGGATGCGGCCTCCGACATCTATACACCCTGGCATGAACATGGACGCAATTGCACGACAGCAGGGTGGCAGAATGCCGAGCGGCAACTGGCAGGGTAATCCCCAAGGCCAGCCGATGATGCATCAGCCTCCACAAGGTCAGCCCCAGGCCATGGGAACTCCGCAACAGCGCGCCGGAGAGATGCCACCACCATCTGCCCCCGCGACTGGCAATGGTTCAAGTCAAAGGAATCAGCCGCCATCACCCCAGCCTGGTCAAGCTCCTCCCACGCCATCGCAATCGAATAAGGCCAACCCCAAAGGCAAAAAGGATAAGACCGAACCGAGAAAGGCAAGCATTCTAAGGATAATAAACTCGCGGTGACATATTGCTAATAAATCTCTAGCGGCTAAACAAGAAAAACTCCACAGCCAATGCACCCCCAACATCCGAGGCGGACCCTCCAGCCACTCCCACACCTTCTACCCCCATTACAACGGTCAACCAGGCTCCTTTCGCAAAGGGTCCCAACGCTACAACCGGCGGGAATGCTCCTACTTCCAACCCAGCTCCAACTTCCAATCCATCTGCGCCGCAGCAACAGGCCCCTGCAGGCGACCCCACGGCAGGTGCCGGAGCTTTTGGCGACTTCAGCGCTTCAAATGAAGCCTTCAATCTTGATTTTAGCGGACTTGAGACCACGGATGTCCTTGAAAACTTCGACTTCGACAGTTTCTTGCACAACACCGATGATGGTAACAATGGATTCTCATTCGACCCCACCATGAATTTTTCTGAAGGACTTGAGACTGGTGGTATGGAATGATCAGCGCGGATATTGAGTTGCATAGATCAAGATGCTCACTTTGAATTCGGTGAACCAACTCGACTTGCAGCTTTCGGAAGACCACTATCGCTTCATCTCAAAAGCCTAGCTGTGATCTTTCGCCCATCCACGCTTGCTGCATATCCTGCTCTAATCATTGTCCGGCGTCTGATAGCAAAGTTGCTGCTTAAGACGCATTTCTGAGAGAATTTTGCCAGTATCTATACCCTTGTGGTTTTCTTTGGGATGGCGTTCGTTATCAGCAAGGGTTGAGCAGATTCCTCCTGTTTACACGTCTTTTACGGCACAATGTCTTGTACCTAGGTCTCTACGCTTATACGATCCGCCAAAAGCGTTGCATATCAAGCACGACACAAATCTCATATGGAATGTAATACTTTTGGTTTCTGTTGGAAGCCTTTGCTCGGACCTTCCGGCCCTATTTCCACTGCCATCTTGAGTTCGCAAGCTTTTGACGCAAAACTATCCGTTGATATTTATTACTACTAATGTCGCTCCCCGCGTTTCTGTCTTTCTTGCAAACACTTTCTATTGTCCTTTATGAGGGGACTCTACCGGTGCGAGGCTGAATGTTGTGCAGCTCTCTCCCTGGTACCGTGCCCATGGCAGGAGCTTATTGCTTCACAGCGCCTCACTCCTTCCTTTGACTTTTCCACGCTCCGCTACTTTCTCCTTCTGGAGACATCGTGACTTCCGGCTGACTCCCTAATCGTATTAGGACGGTTACTCACAAAGCCACCCAAGAGGATGAGGAAAGAGCACAAGAGTGCTCAAAGGCTGGTCCTTGTATCTACAGATTATTTCATTCGTCCTCAGTCTTTTGCCTTTCTTTTGCACAGTTGTCGAGCACTATTCGTCCTCTGTCGATACAGCCTTCTTTGATATCTCAGAGCGGCAGCGTAAGGTCTTCAAGATGCGATACGGCAACTGGGACGTGTTGCTTTTCCCGCATGGTTCGAAAACGCCCACGCAAGAGTTTCGAACTCAATGCTTTGTCACCAGAGACAACGGTAGGAAGCATCAAGTCAAACCCGACACAAATTGCTAATCTAAGATATAGACGTGCCTTTCATCCATGATCCTTCATTCGCCGGCGTCCGATACATCTCTGATGGCAGGCCTTTGACGCAACTTCCCGTCCTCACCACGTTTGTCGGCAGCCTTGTCCACCATGCTCCTTTCCGTGTGTCAATTCATAGTTGGGAACAGCCGAAGGCGTCCAAGATGTTGGACAGCCTGTCGAGACCAGGGGACTCTGTCACTTTCGAAGCTCGTGTCTACATCGATGGAGTTCTGATGGCGTGAGTGCTAAGCCTGGGCCAAAGCCACCCGAGAAAGCTGTCCTGATACATTGTGGCAGGTCAAGCATCTTCAATCAACGGACCATGTGGCCACATGTGATTGGTGCGTACCGAAGTCCACAGCCGTCATGAGAGTTTGCTAATTCCGATACAGACCTTTGTTCCCGTAACAAGTCACTTGCTACCTTCCAGCAGAGACGAGAGAGGCTGACAACAACAGAAATTGACAGAGAAGGTTATCAGGAGCCGCTTCGCTTTCCTCCATTTCATCAAGAAATACTTCATGCGTCAAGCTGGGATGCCGCACAACTTCTCGGACGCATTCGAGTTGTCATCACAGAAGGCTTCTCTCGAGAATCCGCCTCACCTCATCCCAATATGAAGCACTCATTCGTTCGGATTCGAGATGTTATGGCATTTTCCTTCCAGCATGCGCCTACACGTAAGTTGCTGCAAATCCAGGCGGGGGTTCACTGATGGGGTTTGTGCTAGACATTCTCGAGTTTTCTGGGATTGCATGGCCCAATCCAGGAATGTGGACCCAAGCTCAATCTCGCGCTATTCAAGGTCCAGTTTCAGGCACTCAGCGACAATTTATTCCTGATGTGAAGGAAGATGAGGACGCCCATGCACATTCGCCTAGACGACCAGGCCATCAAGATGCGTGCGTGCCGGAAGGGCTCGTTTCTAGGCAGTATCCAGATTACGAGGACTACTGGGCCAACCAGAGTATGCCGCCTCCACAGCATCGTGTTGATAGTGCTGCATGGAATCAGTCACAACCAGGAGAAGCCAACATCGTTCGCCAAAACGGACTGCTAGCTGATCCGTTCTTGGAGCACCCTGGACTATGTACCGTCACCTCCCATCGAGGAAAAAAGAAGTCCAGCGAAGACACACCAATGCCAGATGTTCCAAGCTTTGATGCAAGTCGAACTCTGTCCGGCATGACTGGTATCAGCTACGAACATAAGGATGTCCCTCCCAACAACATTGCTACCCACGAGGCGATCATGAATCAGCTTGTAGAGGCTCTTAGTCCCTTGAAGAGTGACGACGAGGGACCCCACGGTCTCACGAATACACCATCAAGCGGACGTGTTTTCAGCAAACCTTCCGCTGATGTGCAAGCCAGAGGTGTGTCGCGTCAAGTGACCATAGCTGGAGTGGTCAGTCCAGAGATTGTCAAGAAAGAGACAACTACGGAAGAGGCGAGTCGGAAAGCCAGTACTAAGATTATTTCCGCCAACCCTGGTGGCTTAGTGCAGAGCAAGAAAGAGGGCGAAGACAACAAAGAGAACACGCCGGACAGTCGCGTTGCTGATGCTGAGTTCACGCGCCGGTCGAGCTTGAGCGCTAATGTCACTACCACGAAATCAACGGAGAGACTCGTAGGATCATCTGACTCGAAACGCAAGCGTCCTTCGGAGGATCTATCTACATCCATCCACACAAACGGTATTAACGATTCTACGTCGTCTTCACCTAGCAAAAAGTTGTCCAAGATTGCCTCTGCGGATATTTTGCTGAAAGGCCACTCCCCACACACTCCTGACAGAGGAAGAGATGTGAGCGGAGGCGTGTCATTGAAGCTGACTGCCGGGAGAGAATGACATGGTTGTAGGGTGAAGGTGTGTGCTCACGAAGCCAAAGAGAGTTAGTGGACGATAGGTGGTTGCTTATCCAAGGCATTAACAATGAATATACGAGTAGTGTTGGCGAGGAGGAGGATTGGAACCATATTCTGCTTGAAGCATTCAAGAGACTCAGGCGTGCAACAGGATTATACTGATTTGGGGCCTTTGTCATGAATCAAGACACACACACTCCATGACGTTGGCATCGCAGTTTGGCAGAGTTCTAACGATCTTACTGTGGGCATCAGTTATGAGGAGAATGTACCACCATTCCTTGACCACCATTGCAGCCATCTTTTCTTCGCACTGATCGTCATCATCAAAGGTGTCGTGGACTGCGGTGTTTGCCAGGCGTGCGCGTTGCCCTTTCCTCAACTTGAGTCTGCCATTCGTCCATCAATAAGTTTAACCCCAAACAGATACCACCGAAGTCGAATCCATAAAATAAGAACTCCTATCTCACCTTCTATCAGAGCTGCCTCATTCCACCTTCATCTGTTTCTTGCGCTCACCAAAACTGAGAAGTGTCTCGAATACTCAGCGTATCCTCTGAAGCCGCAGAAGCAAGACGCTCATCCTCACCTCAGTCTCGGCCTGAGATCAGCTACTGTCTCGTCCTCAGCTGATATCGCTGCAATGGCATCCGAATCAGACGATGATGCTCAGGCTGAAAAGCAGGTTCAGATGTCATTGCAGTGCTCAGCTGGACATTTGGTCGGGCCTCCTCACTCTGAGGCCTGTGAGGAACGACCTCAATTTTTACATGATACTGAGGTTTCGGGTGAATGCGGTGGAGCGATCGGTCTCCTACCGAAAGCACAATCGTCTTCCAATGTTGCTGTTGCCTATTCTCCCAAGCACTGTGAGCGATCTAGATCTTTCGAACATGCTGACGTCTTGCAGCTAGCTACTAGCAAATTTAGTGGAACTGGTGCTCTGCAGGAAGACGATGCCGGCAGGTCTTCAGAGCTTCGTGAGAGCACTCCTCACGCCTCGCATTGTTGTCCCGCAGTCCACCATAGTGGATCAAGTCCAGATGTGTCGAGTGTCGTACCGGAGTCTTACTTGCATGCAAAACGGCCGAGCAGTCATTCTGACCAGGACGTTAGCATGAAGGACGTCAGCAGTCAAGCTCCCATAATGGATCAGATCACGAATGAGGCTGTGGGTACTCCTGCCACGGCCTCGCCGAAAGCATTCACTGGCACGAGATCCTTCACATCCATGAAGCCTTGGTCGAGGTTCGCTACTTCTGCATGTTCAGGTAGCTTCAAGATGTACACAATATCCTCCGCGCTGCGCTTCGGGAGCCAATGGTCGAGCACAGAAAGGACAGGGAACAAACCTAGTTCCAGCATGCTGAACCAGTACATAGCACAAAATCAGGGCAGCAGACTAAAGCTGCGACATAATGGCGAAGGTACCTATGGCATTGTTGAGACCTCAAATATGCTAGGTCAACATGTTCGAGAACCTACCCCAGGCAGCTTCGAAACAGCTCGAGAAGTAAGAAATACGGACCACGAAAGAGACTCCAGTTTCCGCACCGGCAAACAGAATGATATTTTCGATGGGCTTCACCCAGATCGATTGACCATGTTGTCCAATGGAAACGCATTAGTGCCGACAGCGATCCCTTCAGAATCCAAGGGCCAAGGAAAGCAGCATGGCTGGAAGTCGACTGCCTCAAATCCTAGACCTTTGAATACTCGGCAAGACATTGCGAGGGCTAAAAAGAAGAAGAGTGAAAACCAGGAGCAAACTATTGCGGATGGGAAATGTTCCTCGAGCAAGAGTAGCAGTCCAAAGGCGGAACAGCATTACCTCAAAAATGAAAGCAATGTTGCAGGCTTTCCAACTGTGGGAGCCAGCTTAAAATTTCTCCCCATTCTTGAGACACAATTTGCAAGGAAAGGGATTGAGTATCTCAAAGACAGATATCCGCATTTGAGTTCCGCTTTGCCACCTGGCAAAGAATGGTCCTTTGCGTGGCAGGAGATCATGACCATCCTTCGAACAACTTCTAGCTTCGACTTTATCGCTTGGCAGGGAGGCTTCTCAGTGCAGTTGAATACAGACTTCAAGGTTTTCAGACTTCGAGGCCCGTTCCAAAAGAAAAGGGGGAAAGCTGTCATCACCAGGAGGGCAGTTCTGCACGTAATCGATGGTCCATACTTCTTCAGGCGAGCTGCACCAGCTCTAGCAGGTAAATGCTTCCGTTCTCATTCTCTCAAAAGCGCTGCTTCCTAACCCTCAAACAGAATTCTGCCAGGTCAACGACCTTGGTGCGCCTACCTATAGGCACAGCCTTCACCCAGATGGCAGCTATGCATGCAGCGTCCTCGTGCGTAGCGAGTCAAGCGTATTTGGAGACGATGAAGAAGGCTATGCTAATCGAGAAGAGGCCACGGAGGATGCGGCTAAAAAGGCCATGAACGCGCTGCACCGCGAAGGCGTGCTAATGATGGGGCGAGCTGTCACTAATCCAAACCAAAGACGGAACAAGCGCAAAGCTTCTGAGAGCTTGATTGAAGAAGGGGATGATTGGAAAGTTTGTTCTCGAATCCAAAAACACATTGGCAAGGGAGCACAAGGTTCTAGGGCTCTGCGATCCATTGAAGATGGGGACATTCAAAAAGACGAATCTAATGCTGTTGCTACAGTCCAAGACTTCAATATGGAGCCAAGTCTCGGATCCCCAAGCTCATATTCACGAACAAGAGCAGGCCTTGCGAGAGTCCTTGAAGGAAATTTGAACCCTCGAGAAAGGGTCGATAGTAAGTTTTGGACACGTCTTAAGATTCAACTGCTGAAAGTCAGGATAGTCATATGTCAATATTTGGTGATCCAGGGGCCTCAATATTGGACGGAAGGATACCCTGAAGGCGAAAACTGGTCGGCTTGCTTCGCATTTAGATGCCATCCTGACCAAGCTGGTTATACCTCGATTGCTGGTACAACAGTGAATAGTGCCAAAGGATTACAGGATTGTGCAAGGCTTATAGAAGAGAAGCTCCTTGAGAAGATATACGGCGGTGAGATCCAGCTTGGAGACGGGGGCGCGACGTTTCTAGATCCTGCCATGGACTACGAGCGAAACCGCCAGCATTTTGCTAACCTTCGTCCTGGGCTCAAACGACGTCTGGAGAAGGACGAAGGTCTGACTATGGAGGAGATTGGCCGGAGATTTGATGGTCCAGATAATCTCCGATTACCGCCGTCTGCAAATTCCATGCCCCTAGGAGTGCCAAAGATGCCCCATTTTCAGAGACACGGCCTTGACCAGGACACTGGGTACGAGTCCGAAGACGAGCTCTCTCCAAACGCCACGATTCTGGGCGAAAGCGGTCATAAGCCACGTGGGCGAATTCAGCCCAATGTTTTCGACGCTGAGCACTTTCAACCTGGGGGGCAGCTAGTTGCTCTCCCTAGGGGTGGAAACATCAGATCCTCCTCCATGCCCCTAGGGCCAGCCAGGCGTCGTTCTCTGCACATCGAAGACACTGCCGAGAAGTACCTGCTGGAGGAGACACTTGAGGTGGACCAGTGGCCCAAGCTGCTACCCTCGGGTGAGCTTCCTTATGTGTCTCCTCCACCTTTTCTCGAGACCTCATTTCGCCCATTAAAAGCCAGACCAGTGGCTATCAAACCCGAGCCTGTCCAGGATAAGGAGGATGATGAAGTCGTCTTCGTGAGAGAGCATATCGTTGAGGATTGTGATCTCTCAAAGAGCCCAGACTTCGAGCCTGATGACGGTATAATCACTTAAGGTGGAGAAGCCATGAAATGGGTTTCCACCCCAAGGGTTGCCGAAGACGGAAGGCCGAAAAAAGGCATGATGTGCTTCGGTGGCTGGAAGTGTATTTCTATCAGAATAGATTTGCTGGGTCGTCGAACAAGCTTTGTGCTGCAACGAGATTCGGCCATGTTATGGAAGCTCTCGATATGGGAAAGGAGTGCCACCACGATCGTTGATGCTCTTGCACAGCCAGATTGCGGACTTCACTCTTCCCTTGTTTAGAGGGTCTGGTGTTATGGTTGCTCCCCCGTTGCGCGTGCGCTCTGATCGGATGTGATAAATGAGTGCTAAGCGGGCAGATTGAGTGATGGGTTGACAGCGAGCTGGGAGAAGATTCAGCAAGGGCTTGCGGTGCGAACCAAATCCAACGTCACACGAAGAGGCTTCCACACTCGTGTATAAGGTTCTTGCTATTAGCTGTATGAATCTAGGGTCACTAGATGGCTTGCCACGGATGACCATCCCGCCGGCTATGATTTTCTGTGAAAGAATGCTGCATCCAAATCACCTCCATCGATCTAACCAGCCCCTTGTGAGAATAGGCGATAATACGGACTGTGAACGCCCCCTCATGCTGTTGCAGAGCCCTGATATGCAATTCCATCCAGCATTTCTCTGTGTCATACACCGCAGTGCAACGATCAAAACTCCAGAGCCTTCGATCCATCACCGCCAAGATTAGTCTCCTAGTTAGCTGTTGAACGTCCTGCTCTGCCAAACCAAATCCGATATAAATGTACCGAAAGATCAGAAGAAAATCATTCCGCCAGATGCTGCACGGAAAGAAGTCAGCTATGCAATCTCTCACGCTCATCGAGCAATTGCCCAGGGGGGTATGGGAAGGAACGGAACGAGAATAAATACATACCGACCATTCCGGAATGGCCTTAATCTGTCCCCACATAAACCGCTCCAGCTTGTTCGCACTTTTCGCATACGACGTCGTCTCATCATTATAACTCCGACAGTTATCAAAGATGAGCTTCGCATCCCGTATAAACTCCTGCAGGGTCGGATACAGATCATTACTCAATCTGTCTTCCATAGTGCTGAGATCCATGGGCTCGTTGATCACCTCGTAGTAGTCCGCCACTTCGTCGCGGTTGACGGGCTGGGCGAACGCCCAAGCGGAGGTGTGGTTCTGCATGTCGTTCAGGAGGTGCAGGAGTTGGTTGTAATTGGGGCCGTGGCGGGGTTGGCGGGAAAGTTCGTCCATGGAGGGGGACCAGCCGGAGGATTTGATGGCTGGGATGGACAAGGGGTCGATGGAGGCGAGGCCGTTTTTCCATTTTAGGGGTGGGCCGTGGACGACGTGGGATTTGGATACGGCGCGGATCTTGGCCATGACGCATTCTTTTTGTTTTTGAAGCATGCGGGAGGTTTCTAAGTAGCGGACTTTGGGGAGCATGGTGCATTGCATTATGGTGCCGCCTTCGTAGTCTTTGATGTAGCCCATCCAGATGGATTTCTCGAGGGTGATTTCTTTGGTGAAGCCTTGCTTTTTGAAATAGCCGATCGCGTAGTTGTCGGCGTAGGTAAGGAAGTGCATAACGTCTGATGTGGCTTTGACGTAGTCTTTGAGGTGGGCCATGAGGTGTGCGCCGTAGCCTTTTACCTGTTGATCGGAGGAGATGGCGCAGAAGACTATTTCGGCGAACCTACGGCCCTGGAAGGGTCGGTAGGTTATCCCTCCGACGACTTCGAGGGGGTGTTTGACGATCGCGATGGAAAGGTGGGTTTTGTCGTAGACGAGGCGGGCAATGTAGTCTTTGGGCATTTTGGGGAGTTGCTTTTGGAAGATGCATTTCAAGCCTGTGAGGATAATGTTGCTCTCGCGGGAATTGTCGTTGTTCACCACTTGGAACTCGATTATGCCCTTTTTCTCTTCGGTTACCGCCGGCTTCTCAGGGAAGGTGACAATATTTGGGGAGCGTAGCGGAGGGGAGTCGCCCTGGATGGTGGACGAGTCAGTTTCATCGACGGGCGACATTTTACTGTGAGATTTGTAGTTTGATGAGCGTACACCCTCTCGTCTCGGCACAAGTCCATTCTGCTCTGGCGACTCGGTCCGCGCCTTCTTCGATCGAATTGAAGTTGAAGCGTCCTCAGACGCTTTTCGCTTATCTGGTAGCCGCCAGTTAGTACCGTCAGCATTGAAGTGTTGGCTGAGGGCAACATACTTTCGGCCGACAATGGTGCCATGGTGTGTTAGGCCGAGGTGCCCATAAAGGTGAAAGACTCTCTCTGCGCGTGGTTGGGAGAGGGACTCCATAAGGTGGCAGAGGACATTCCGCCGCAATCGACAGATGACGAACGCGGTTAGCGCCGGGGTCGCTGTCTCCGCCGTGTGCATGCCTTGGCAAATCTTGGCAGGTACCCGACCCCGACTAGATCAGTGTCGTTGGACTCCTCGATAACCAGCTCCAAGAACACGGAACACGCAAACCACCTGAGAACTCCTGAACGATTAGTCCCATCAACGTCGGATCGCGCCAGCTTACGGCTACATCTCCTTCAGTCGCAAATGTCTCTGCACGAGGTCTGGCAGGCGGCTTCTGGGAGTCCCTTTACACCTGTCATCTCCAAGGACTACCACGTGTTCGTCGGGTTCACATTGCTCATCGTTGGTACGTATCAGGGGTGACAAGGTTCATTTCCAAGCTAATACGCTCAGGTCTGAGTCTTACTGCCTTGTTTGGACTGAGTATGAAGCCCCCAGCTCAGTGCAAGCCGTCCGCGAACTCACACTATGCAGATCGGTCACTCGTTTCGCTTCCACTGCTCGGCATACCAGCGTCTCTGGCGTTTGGGTACGACTTCCTATTCTTTGGGCTATGTTCCAGATGTGCTGACCCATTCTAGCTTTGGAGCTGTCTATACGATCTGCGCCGCTGGGGTCTACGTCTAGGCCCACGACTCGCCTCTCTGGTTCTGTCGCACTTGTTTAAAAGGTCCGGACGGAGAGACAAATATCATTTGCGTCGTTCAAAAGCAAAAATGCGATAGCGTAGATCTGGCGTTACACCTTTTTCCTCTGTAATGGACTCTAGACATACCCCCATCTTCACAGCAGTCTCCAGCTCCACGCGACAGCTCTTCCTCCTCCTCCGCTGCATAGGCTTCTCCCCTAAAGCCGAAGTCCAAATCACGATTGAGGGTCTTCGCTTTTCTGTTGAGGAATCGCGTGCTGTACAAGGACTTACCTTCCTCGAGAAAACTCTCTTCTCCTCCTACACCTTCAACACCTCTTCCACCATCGATGCCTCTTCTCCTGATGAGACCGCTTCAACGCCCAGTTTCCAGATCAACTTATCCGCTCTGCTAGAAACCCTTCAAATCTTTGGCCTCTCAGATGCTACCTCTTCCTCATCTCGCAACCCTAACGGCGGCTTCACGTCCTCCTACGCCCACAACGCGTTCAATACCCCCGCACTCGCTCTAACAGGCGGCACATGCCGTATCTCCTACCCACATCTGGGCGCTCCCCTCAGTATTACCATCTCCGATGCTGGCGTAACAACAACGTGCGATCTGAACACCTACGAATCTTCCAACAGTGCAGGGTTCGATGTCGACGAATCCATTCCTTTGCAAAGAGACGCGTTAACACTGAAGATCATAATGAAAAGTACCTGGCTCTACGATGCTATCACCGAACTCGCATCCACAAATCCCACTGTTCTGATTCTCATAGCTTCGAAGCACGCCCCGCCGCTCTTCGCTCTCGAAGGAGCAGGGGGCCCATTCGGTGACAGCGTAGTCGACTTCCAGCCCGAGTCATCTCGAAACCGCAAATTTCCGGGCGGCGGCTCCAACCGGACAGAAGAAGACAGAAAGACAAAAGCACCCCTTGTTTCCGAAACGTTCACCGTCAACCCAGCGGCTGGAACGAGAGGAAGAGTCCGACAGCGTTATAAATTCGAACACATCCAGAAAGCAGCGAAGGCTATGGGTCTGGCCAGCAAAGTCTGCATCCGTTGTGATCGACAAGGGGTGCTGAGTCTGCAACTCATGATTGAGCTTTCGAGCGATGGAGTGGGCATTGGGGCGTCGAGGAACGGTGAGGGAACTAACGGGGCTGGGGCTACCGTGGTTGGTGCTGCTGCTGGCGGTGGGAGAGTGAGTTTTGTGGACTTTAGGTTTGTACCGCTGGTTGATGAAGATGATGACGAGGATGAGGATATGGAGGAGGAGGGGGGGAGAGGAGGAGGAGGAGGAGGAGGAGGAGGGACTCTAGACTTGGATGGGAGTCCCGAATCCAGCGAGAAGGAGTAAAACACGCCTTTTCTCCGAGAGCAAACGCCCCCCGCCCTTCGAAATCGAATCCTCACAGCATCTCTCTCAAACTACCCATCAACCATACGACGTAAGACAGAGCCGTCCGCAGCTCCACCAACAAGCTGAATAACCCCAGCTCCCCCATGCGGGGAAAAACCCCCCTAACTAGTTAGTTAATTAATTTACCACCACCACCACGTCGTCGTCTCCCACCCCCTCTGCAGCCTACGAATAATCACATCACCAAACACGCCCCTCCCAGCGACAGAGACGACACGATTGAAACACGTCTAGAGTGAGTGAGCGATATACATCGCCTTTCCATCCATCCATCCATCCATTCAGTTCTAGTTGGTTACCGGGACATCAATCTCGAGGAATGTTAGATAGATGTCGGGACTAACTAAACTAGTGTATCCGTCGATATGTTCCGTGTGGTAGTCATTTGATAGTGTAACTGACTACGGAGTAATTAAGACGGCATGTAATTAGAGCATGATACGCATTACTGGATTATATGGCTCTTG
>JAABUK010002104.1_pt1 | contig 36480 bp, 40 predicted proteins | sample 5559141 | NCBI WGS metagenome assembly JAABUK01 (sample SAMN10711869, study PRJNA513367) | rock metagenome | isolation source: Antarctica rocks | place: Antarctica: Victoria Land, Pudding Butte nord | collected 2016-01-03
GAAGGCGGCAACTAGCCATGATGAATTTGCTTGAAGCACAATATTTAAGTAGCATAACGATGCTTTTGACTCATGTGTGCATGGCCTTTTGCGTCTCACGAGACAATTCATGATGGTTCCAGTCTCGCATTAATCCAGTTGCAAGGAGCTTGAGTCTCGTACTCATAGTATGATTTAGAACACCATCTTCTTGTCAAACGAAACAGAAACGGCGTCGCTAATGGCATTTCTCCAGTCTGCTAGACTCCTCAGATATGCGACATGAAGGATGTCGATGGAAACATCTACTGAACAGCATAAAGTCGGCCCGGTCTCAGAGCAGGTCCTCGGTCTGTAGTGGGGAGCATTTGGTTCCGTCAAAGCCGGGCACATGTAGTAGCGGAAGTGAGGTTGAGGGTCTTCCTGACCATCTTTGGTAACATGACTTACATCAGTCACCATGTCTGCGCTACCTTGAGATTGTTGCAATTGTAGTGTATCGGAGTCAGGTCATCCGAAATCACTGATACGGTCTTGGTGGTATAGCTCAAGCCTAGAGTAGGACAGAGACAAAGTCATGAACTTGCAGCCGGGATCAGAGTTCATCCTGCCGACTGGAACGTGCTTCTTCATAAATCCGCTCTCGCAATTCCTCACATTCGAGACGTTCATCGCAATTCTGTGGCTCTGGAGCGTCCATGATCGCCTTTGCAGTGACAGCAGCGCTAAGTGCACTGGCAAATACCGAGCCATACGAATCACGTATCGTAACGGTGTCGAATGCAAATCGCGTCCCGGCAAAAGCATCGTTTAGAAAACTCCGTAGCAACTCATCCGCACCAAGCTCACCTAAGAATATTACCTGGTTAGGACTTACTCCAAGGGACGACTTCCTCTCGTCGTCATCTTGGCGGCGCTCTTTGTCTATGGAGCGCACGAGAGCGGCGACACGCGCTTGCATGCCGGCCCAATATTCACTGTCGCGTACTGAGCGTCCTCCCAATCCACCATCGGCGAAGCCTCCTCTCCGCAGAGAATAAGGGTCAAATGTTTCTAGCCAGGTGATTGTAAAGAACGATGAGCTGTAATCGATGACGAGAGCGTCGAAAACACCGCCCTCCGGCCCACCTTGCGAGCAGAGCGGATCATGTGGGTGTATATGATAGGTGCAGAAAAGCGCATTGTACATTCTGTGCGTGGTCCTATCGCTATGGCCAACCCATCCCTCGTTGATGGTCATGCGTCCGGTCTTGGTACCGGCTTGCTGGGCATGACGAAAGTATCGGCTATTGACGAAAGGGGGCAGGGAAAGTACGTAATGTTGATGCTGTAGATCTAGCTTTGGGAGTTTGATGGAGATCTCGTCGATGAGTGCCCCGAGCGGCTTGTGTAGAACCTCCGCTTCCCGGGTGAAAGGAAATTCATCAAGCGGCGTGTCGTCGAACGAGTCAGTGCTATCGGGAAGAAGACAGTCAGTTGAGTAATGATGCATATACGGCGTGAGACCTACTCGGGAAAGACTGCTATGGGTTCTTTCGCCCATTCTCTCATTAGTGTTGAGAGTTCATCGGTTGCCGTAATTTCTGCAAGCTGTGCAACGCTCCCATCAGCGTACTTGACGGCAGCTGTCCTGCGGCCAACCATCAGTACATATGTATGATACGAAGGCTTAGAGGACTCTCACAGGGAATCCGTGTTGATATCAATCCCTATAGCCGGAGATCGTAACAAGTGCTCAAGGGCACACCTTTCGCAATCGATGATCCGCTTAGCCAGGAGGGGGACAGTCAAGCTGAGAATTATGGTCGCAATGCGGAGAAGCTTCAGTAGTACTACGCTCATTATTGATACTGGGGCTTGTCCAACAATCCGGAGAAAGAGTCAAAGAGAGAGGATGCTGCGTCTGAGGTTGACAAACGTGTTGATAACAGGAATCACGCCGCCGACTGAACAGTTGAACCTATCCGAAGGATGATTGATAGTTTTACCCTGTTGTCTTAAGCTTGCTCGATTCATAAAACGTTTCCCGCACCGCCGTGGAAAATGTAGTTCTACGACCTTTGTAGATTGACGGGTATCTAGTGAAATAAATCTTTCCTAGGTATATTGTACAAGTAAGGATTCAAAACCCCAAGTATACGTAGTCAAGCTCGGGAGAATATTGAGAATCAGACTATAGATAGTCATCCAATTTCATCTGTTCTTTCTCATCTTGCTGGGAGATCTGTGAGATAGCTTCCTTGGACCTTTTTCGTGGAAAGCATGTATCTTGCGCTGCATATGTGATGTATGCGGCCTATTTCCAAGATAAATGTCGACGTGAATCGGAGTCTTCAGGCTTTGTGCTGTTGGTAGCTAGTATTGGCGAAGAGGAAACATCTAATATAGCGTGTGCAAGACCGTTAGGAAAGCTTGGCACCGAGCACGCAAACTCCCTCCCCCATTTCTGTAGAAGGGTTCACCTAGAACGGGCGCAAACCTAGAACGGGCGCAGCCCTATAGGGCGCTAGTACTAGAGCCAAACAACTTCTATATTATAATAAGTAGAATATTATTATTTCACGCCTCTAACATTCTATTTCATAGTAATGATATCTATTATAGTCGTAGGCTACTTAATTAGTTAAATAGAGAGTTAAATATAGGTAAAAAAAAATCTGCGCCCGTTCTAGGTTTACGCCCGTTCTAGGTGAACCCTTCTATGGGAATTGTCGAGTAGTCAACAGTTCTAGCAATGACAGTCCCCGACGTCTTAACTCGATGAAACGAAAGCGACGAATAACCTTATTATATCTATCTTCAAGATAGATACCAATTATGGAAGAAAAGTCTCTTACTAAGTTGACTGCTACATTAATTTCCATACCCAACGGTCTTGCACACGCTAAATCCTACTTGAAGTACTTTAAGTAAGCAACGCCAAGCTTTGCAAGCGCTCTGCCGTCGGTAAAATAAGCGGATGCGGAAGATATCCTCATAGTACCACAAGCTTTGAAGAAATTCATTGACCCAAAAGCTGATGCAATGGCGCAACAGGACAGCTCTAAAAAGCGCAAAGCAGTTACCCGTGACTCTCCCCAAGCTGATGAGGTTCTTCTAAGTGATGGCAGTGAAGATCTCCCAGGCACACTCGTCAATGGCATCCACTTCGACAGTGGGGACGAATTGGACAACCAAGAGGACGACCAAACCAGCGAGCTCTTCGAAGACACAAGCGATGATTACGAAGACGTAGAATCTAGCGATGGGCTCCTCAGTGACGAGGTACCTTCGGATGATGAGCGCGAGGTCAAGGATCCCATGGAGCCAAATGGGGAAGCAAATTACACAATCACTGAGGACGCCAACGGCGAACCTCGATACATCTACAATGACATCGATCCTGTATACGACTCAGACGACTCAGACGCCCCTGCGACTTCGAACACCATAGGAAACATTCCAAGTTCTTTCTACGATACCTACCCTCACATTGGCTACGACATCAACGGAAGAAAGATCGCGCGACCAGCAAAGGGAGAGGCCCTGGACGCTTTACTAGACAGCATTGAGGTTCCAAGAGGATGGACCGGCCTCACTGACCCAGCCACTGGCAAGCCATTAGAGCTGAGCCAGCAGGAACTGGAACTACTCAAGAGGATTCAAATGAACGAGGTGCCGGAGGAGGGTTTCGATCCTTACCCTGCTACGATTGAGTATTTTACGAGCAGAACAGAAATCATGCCATTGAGCGCTGCGCCAGAACCAAAGAGAAGATACATTCCTTCGAAACACGAGGCAAAGCGGGTCGCGAAAATTGTACGAGCCATTCGTGAAGGGCGTATATTACCATTCAAGCCCGTACCACCGGAGGAGGCGGACGATCTGGAAGCCAAGAAGTATGACATATGGGCCAACGAAGCACCTCGGCCGGCCCAACCCATGAATATACCTGCGCCAAAGCTCCCTCCTCCTGGCTATGAAGCAAGCTACCACCCCCCGCCAGAGTATCTACCTGACAAGGACGAAAAGAAAGCTTGGGAGGAGACAGACGAGGAAGACCGCGTCAAAGACTTTCTTGCCGCTAATCATGATGCATTGAGAAAGGTGCCTGGCTACGACAAGTTTGTAAAAGAGAGGTTCGAGCGATGTCTGGATCTCTATCTTGCTCCTCGCGTTCGTAGAAGTAAGCTCAATATCGATCCCGAGTCCCTGCTTCCAAAGTTGCCAAGTCCTGAGGAGCTGAGGCCGTTCCCTACTACTTGCGCGACGCTCTTCAGAGGGCACGAGGGTCGTGTGCGTAGCTTGGCCATAGATCCTTCCGGATGTTTCCTTGCCAGTGGCGGCGATGATGGTACGCTAAGATTATGGGAGCTCTTGAGTGGTCGTCAGATCTATTTCGTGACATTGGAGAAGGGGGAAGCGGTGAATGCGGTCCGGTGGAGGCCAGGTACAAATACAATCGTCCTTGCTGCGGCAACTGGTGAAGATGTTTACTTGATTGCACCTCCAATATTGGACCCGGAGACGGAGACCAAAAGCCGAGAGGTCATTGACGCTGGCTGGGGATATGCGGCCAATAGCACGAGCGGTAAAGTGAAGAAAGAGCCTGCTATCCAATGGATTCGTCCTGGGAGCCGTCTTGAGGACAAAGGAGTGCTCGTCAAATTCAGTCTTCGTAAGACGGTTAAGGTGATATCGTGGCATCGTCGTGGGGAGTACTTTAGCACTGTGTCTCCACAAGGCCAGTCAAGCTCCGTGGCTATCCAGTAAGTGCTCTTCCACACGTTATTACATAGCTACTAAAGAAGGCTCTGACCTCGACCTCTTTATCAGCACGCTCTCCAAGCACTTAACTCAACTTCCTTTCCCGAAGCCCAAAGGCCTTGCACAAGCTGCAATGTTTCATCCATCGAAGCCCGTGTTCTTTGTTGCTACTCAACGAATGATTCGATCCTATGATCTTTCCAAGCAAGAACTGCTCAAAATCATTCAGCCTGGGGCACGCTGGATCTCGTCTTTCGACGTCCACCCGGGTGGTGACAATCTTATAGTCGGCTCGTACGATAAGCGCCTGCTATGGCATGATCTGGATCTCTCTGTCCGCCCGTATAAGACTTTGCGATACCATTCGCGAGCCATAAGGCAAGTTAGATATCACCAGGGTGGCTTGCCTCTGTTCGCCGATGCCTCAGATGACGGAAGTGTGCAAATATTCCATGGGAAGGTAGTGGGCGACATGATGGAAAACGCTACTATCGTGCCACTGAAGGTGCTGAAAGGTCATCAAATCAAGAAAGAACTGGGTGTTCTGGACATTGACTGGCATCCTACTCAGCCATGGATATGCTCGGCGGGCGCCGACGGTACTTGCCGATTGTGGATGTGATATGATCTCGGAACTGATGATTGGGTCATGCTACATATCTTGCTTTCGCCATGCTCATTCGCTCCAAACAACGATGGTGGTGATTGGGTTTCGTTGGGCCAAGCGGAACATTTCGGTGCGCACAGGACAATAGTAAGAGCCATGCGCTAAACTCGTTTAGGCGCTATTGACCAACCAGACTCTCAATAACAATGTACCAACCCTTCCTATTGTCGAAACACGCGCACAGCCTGTACCACAAGTATGGCAATCTTAGCAAATCGGCAGAAGTACAGATCTCCTTAGTAGCTCCTATTTTCTATTGAGACAATAGGAAGCAACGTGCTACACACCGGCAATATTTTCTCGGCTGCCTTTCCTATTGACCGACGCTGCCTATTGACAAACTCTTGCTATTCTCTGTCTAGCCTCTCTCTGCAACCCTGGCAACGGTGGATTGTATAATATATTCCACTTTCCCTGCAAGATCCCTTCTCTCAGGCACGCATCTTCTCTACTTAGTCAGTCTGTACACAATTAACCACCACACCCCGTAAGAGGTCTATGCCAGAATACTTCAACTACGACACCAAGATGGCAGCCCAAACAACCTCTAATTCAACCGCCCAACCAACCCTCACAGCAACCCAAGCTCGCGCTCTCCTACAAGCGTTGCTAGACACCACCCCCACTTCGAATAGCACGCACAGACCGAGCACTCATCCCGCGATTCCCAAACCCACCACTACCAGGCCCTCTCCGCAATCGCGTCCTCAACCACAGCAAATGCACACCCACAACATCACCATCGACGCCTCCACACGCGTCATGGGCCACTGCAACAACGTCTACCTCTCGTCTCCTTTACCAACGGAACAAGGCGATAGAATTAACGAGATGATGCGTGTGGCACTTGCCAGTGTCCCAAAGGGGGGTGTAGGGGTCAATGTGACTGTGAATGCAGGCGTCAATTTGATGGGCAGTAAGAATGCGATCGTCGTTGGGGGCGGGGCAAAGGGTGCACAGGCTTCGGCAAAGAATGATGCCGAGAGTGGATGTACCATTGAAGGGTCGGGAATGGGGAGGAAGCGGCGAGCTGAAGAACCAATCGAGAGTTATGAAAGCGCGGAGAAGAAAGTGAAACTTGAAGAAAAGTCGTAGGAAGCCATTGGAGCTGAGTCTGGGGATTGGAGGCGTGGATGACAGAGTAGACAGAAGACATAAAAACCACACACTGACATGATGTTGCCTTCCATTGACGCTTTTCCTTGCGTTCGTCGTGCAAATGCTCTAGCTATCGTACATATAAAACGGTAACTGCTCACGTCTGCCATGTTGAGTCTATCGCCTTTCTTCTACGCCATGCAATGTTATCGACTTTGCCAAATCCCAATATCCACCTTGACCATGCCGACTCCCACCAATAAAGAAAACATGATCAGAACTGACATAGGTGTATGAAGGGTCATCAGTTTGAGTCTGATGATTCTCGAGGCTAGAATTGCTGTCAGTCCGTCGACCTTCCAATGGACACTTGTCATACATAATGCAAGATGAATCCGATCATGCGCCGCACTGCTTCACCGTCCAACAGGTATATCGGCATGGTGTAAATTCTTCGCCCATGGAGGGAGCCGCTTGTCGCGCTCGAACGCAAGGCCGCAATTGCTGCATAATGACTGCCACCGCATTAGAGTGATCAAGCGCGGTGACTGGAACAAACGTACTCTAGGACCGTTTGGCCCGTCTCTAACGCCCCACACGGCAGATCCCCACACCTCACAATGCGAACATCTCCACGATTGCCTCTCCCAGTCGTTGAGGCTTCCGGCGCCTCCACCCCCATAGCCTGCATTCCCCACATCCGGTGATGCTCTCGCCACCGGACTGAGACTCCTGAACCGCCTCTTCTTTTTGCTCCGCTCACCTCTACCCATAGCAGGTGTCTCGTCTCCTTGATCAGCATAGCCAACTTGCTGTATCGGCATTCCCCCCGCCATGTTGGTCGTACTCGAAAATCGTGCAGTCTCCCTTCGCATTCGCCGGAGTTGTCGTTCTCGATCACCTTCTCGCTTTTCCATATCTTCTTTAGACAGCCGCTCAAGTTTAGGTTCCCATTCTTGTGCTAGGTGCTCATCGTCATACCGCCAGCCTGCCTCGCCACTAACGGCCATGTTGTCAATGTCGGCGCCGTAGCCGTTGAGGCCTCCAACTAAACCGCCACTTTCGCAAGCATCCTTCTTTAGCCGCAGAACAGCTTCGTAGATGGCGTGTGCCATTGCAGGCACCCATTCACCAGATAGGCCCATATCGGCGCACGTTTGTTTCGCAAATTGCTCGGCAACACCCACGGGATGGAGCAGGGACCACTCGAATTTATCTTGGTAGAGCTTGTTTTGGAGGTTTATGTTGAGATTGACGATGCAGCGGTAGGTATCATCCGGGTCGTTCTCAAGTTTTGGTGTGGTCGCGGGATCGGGAGAGGCAGTCGCTGTCACTTCGTTTGTTGGAGCTTTAGAGGGGGACGCATGGCCATTCATGCCATTTGAGCCATGACATTGTGGCGTGCTGGGGCCTGCCAGAGCCGGTGTGGACGATTGATCCCTTGAGCGGGCGGGTTGGATTGCTTTGACTCCGGTCCCGTTGCTGGCACCGGTGTCGGTGGCGTGAAATAAGGGGTGTAATGCCACCCCTGCGTATTCTTCGAGTTGCTCCCTAATTTGCTTGCTCACTTGCGCGGTCAATGCTGCCGGGTTAGGAAGGTCCAAATCGTGGATGAGATGTGTTGCAAACTGATCTGGCGTTATCAACGTTTCGTGCAGGTTCCACAGGAAGATGTCCTTCAGGCGATAAGCTGGTACTGGTTCGGGAGCGCGGTAGCATGGAAGATTCGGATTGATGTCTGATGTTTGCCATCCTGGTGGAAGGGGAAGGGCAGGATGAGGTGTGTATGAAGGTATATCGAGGTCGACGCGAATAGGTATTAGGGTCAGAGGAAGTGCAATGGGCGCATGCAACTGCTTATCGGTTCTGTAAGAGAGTAATTAGTCCACATGTTCAGCCATACACCACATAGTCATGTGTGGTACTTCACGGATCTGAGCTTCCCCATCCAATCTCTCCATATACCCTGAACCTCGACAGGTGCGTGTATCTCTTTCCCTAACTTGTGCGCAACTCCTTCTTTGTTCGATTGATTGGGATCTTCTCTCCTGCTTCGAAGACCAGTATGCCGCCTCGGTCCCTCGCTGTCCTCGAATATATCATCATCGTCATATTCGTTCTCGGCGTAATTGATCGCGATGGTGCCACGCTTCGTCGTTCGTGACAAGGGCGCGGTTTGGACGGTAGTTTGGGGTATAACGGGAGTAAGAAGGGAATTTCCATAAGTTCGTAGGCGAGGAGCGTAGCTACTCATAAACGCCTGAGGTGTCATGGTCGCGGCTAAGATGCTTGTTCAGAAACATGGCCTGTGAAGGACGATCACCGAAGGTCAATTCGTTGTCGCTGCTCTGAGAGCTCAACGCCCCACTTGATGGGTTATCTCCAAGAGATGACTATCACTACCGATCGCCCAGACTACCCGAGAAAGCTTTGGATCAATTAAATTGTCTGTACTATCGACTATATTTCGCGCAAAGCGAGGATCTGATATTCAAGCTCAGAGTCAACGAACGCTAGTCCGTATAGGGTCACTAGCATTTGCAAAGAACGATAATTCTTGCTAGCTGTAGTAGATCCATTACTGAGTTGGTTTTTATGGAGCTTACCCTCTATCCATCCTCGCTATGCTTTAAATGCTCCAGCCAGTACTAAATATAGGTTTCGCAGTGGCAATTGCCTTTTCACTCAATTTCCATTTGTCCTTCATCTGCCCCAATCTCTTTCTCCGCATACTCTCTAACGCCATTCACGAATGCTTCCACCGCATCACCATTTCCCAGAGGCACACCGCCGCCTTGCTTTATGTATCCTCCGTCTTTGACTGGAATCTTCAACGCCTCGCTGATCGTGGGCAAACCGCCATCCCGCAACGCCGCAGTAAGACTGGCCAAACTCTGGGAAAATTGAGGTGATCGAAGCACCTTTCGCAGAACTTGCTTCTTCTGATCCAGACTTAAAGCCTCGATAGCTGCTTTTGCGGAGTCCGAATTTGGGTCCACCGAGGATAAATCATTGGCTTCTTGGCTGAGGAGCAGAAGGATGGGCGGAATGTGGGTGAGGAGGTTGTCGATGAAAGATGCGTCTGCGGAGTCAATGACCGGAATCGTTGTCGATGATGGAAGAAGATCCGGGAGAGTAGTGAAGACTCTGCCTTGTGATTGTTGTGTCTGATTGGTCAAGGCTTGGTTCCCTTGCATGGAGCGCAAAAGATTTTGCACCACTTTGGCTGCATCATCAGATAGCCCGCCTGCACTGATACCAAGTGTTAGCTGTGCTCATGCCTGTCGAATCTAGATCATTTGATTCTGTACCAGCAATTCAGAGAAAGCTTCAGCTATATATTCCTCTGGACATACGGTATTGAAGGCAGACACAGAGCAAAAAGCTCTGGGTTTTCGCCCGCATGTGTAGCCGGGAGCAGTCATGAGCCTTCACACCGTATCTCGTAGAACCTTCGTGAAGATGGAACCTAGCTACCTACGCTCTTCCGCCATCTGCGCCGCCCTCCCTAGATTCCTCTCCTTCGTTTTCCGGATTTCCCATGAACGGATCGCCGTTCCCAATATTTCCTTGTATATCGCCATGGCCTTCTGGTGCTGCATCTTCCATGGTCTCATCTCCTCCTTCACCTCCTTCATCGTTCCCTATCTCGGCAACCTCCTGCCGTACGTTGACTTCTTCTCCTTGAAGGATCCGATCAACCATCCACCCAATCTTCAAATCGCGCTGGCTAAAGTATGCCGGATCTCCGTTGGGATCTTGACTTTTCGACTGGAGCCAGAACAGGTGCCGTTGTGTGCTGGACTGGAATTTGAGGACGAAAATTCTGCCGTTGGTGTATGACTTTTTAGTGGGATCATATTTCTTGTGATTGTATGGCATGAATTGGCCATCGGTAGGGATCATCACAAGTTTTAATTCGGGCTCGCCCATTGGGGCTGAACGAGGCCTCCAGCAAAAATTTATAAGTTCATCTTCTTCGTAAAGGTAAAGGTAGCCTGGTGTTGGTTGCGGGATGACTTGATGAGGAAATTGACTGGTCTATAACGGTTGTTAGTGATACTGCGATAGTACTGGTAACTCCAGTCCTAGTAAGTAGGATCTTGGGGCCCATCTCAAGTTGGTGAAAAAGGATCAGACTCACATCAAGTTCACAGACACCAGCCTTAAAGGTTATAAGCGGTGATATGGACATCGTAGCTAAGATAAGAGGAACTTGTTGTATTTGGCCGACATGAAGGCGAAGTTCGATGTCAAACAACAAGTGCCAAGAGGCGCATTCGCGTCCAAATGAGGTTTAGTCTGCCGCACTCGATTTCGCTTGTAATCCACAAACTCGCAACATTCCCTTGACGGCTGCTCCTCCCTGTCAATCATCTTTCTTCACCATCCACCCGCCATGGCGCCGAAGCAAGAATCCAGCAAGGCGGAGGTGGAACACAAGACGAAGAAGTTCGGCAAGGCCGAGCGCAAGGTCCCACACCACACACAAAAGGCCAAGAAGTTCTATCCAGCAGAGGATGAAGCCAAGCCGAAAAAGGTATGTGAAGGTCGATTACACTTGGATTCTCTCCGCCTGGAAATTCTACGCCATGCATTTCTTGTGATTAGGCAGTGCTGCTAGAGGCTTATCGTGGCTATTCTGCCCAAATCTATGGCGACAGCTTGCTCTCTAAAGCCACAACGTTCAAGCTTGCAATCCAAGAGTATCTATTAATTCAATCCTTCGGCAGGTCCGCAAGTCGATTCACCCCGCCCGTCCCCGTCCCACACTCCAGCCTGGCAGCGTTCTCATCCTCCTAGCTGGCCGTTTCCGCGGCAAGCGCGTCATACTTCTCAAGCACCTCCCCCAAGGGGTGATCCTAGTCACCGGCCCTTTCAAAGTCAATGGCGTACCATTACGACGAGTTAATGCGAGATATGTCATCGCTACGAGTATGAAGGTGGAGCTGAAAGGGATAGATGATAAGGTGGTGGAGAAGATCGCAGAAGAAGGATATTTCACAAGGGATAAGCCAACACAGAAGCATGGGGAGGAGCAATTCTTTAAGCAGGGCGAGAAGCCTGAGGTCAGTATAATCTACCTCTTCCAGCAGAGAGCTATCCGGACAATAGATCGGAGCTGACTTGGGGATGATATAGAAGAAGAAGGTTACGTCTGCCCGCGCCAGTGACCAGAAAGCCGTTGACAAAGCGCTATTGGCGACCATCAAGAAAGAGCCACATCTCATAGAATATCTCGGTAGCACATTCAGTCTACGTAAGGGTGATAGGCCACACGAGATGCAGTGGTAAAGCGGTGATGGAGGAATAAGGATCCACTGGGGAAACGAAGATGGGTTGTCAAGCACTGGGGTTTATGGCCTTGTCGAAGACATAGAGCAGCCATGACGACGCTGATCGCCTGTGCGCTTCTGTATCAAGCTCAAACAATCAATGGAACCGACCCAAACCAGTCATACGAGTGTTTTGTCGAACATCAGGAAGGGTAATATACGAAGATTGTGTGCAAAAAGGTGTTGTAAACCTACAAATGTAGACGCAACTTAAGTGAATTTCTCTGATTTTATCTTTCAACATTCTGGAGAAGCATGATCACGAAGCTTTCAGTCTTCATTGGATCGTCATTTACATTGGAACATGATTAACAATTTGATACCGTGCTTCATAAATCTCTAGCGGCTGCACCAGAGGAATCCAACGTGTCCCTGGGACATAGATAAACGTCAACATAGCGGCCTCCTCAGCCAAAGAAGCAGCTATCCATACCCAAAAAGCCGCCACATGGCCGAAAAGCATACGTATATACACTGCGATATTCATTCAGTCGTCTTCCTCGCTCCGTCTCCTAGGTCTATTGCCATCTTTGTCTTTTTGACTCCCTTTCCTCATAAGCCCTTTGGCTTTCGGTTTTGGCTTTTCCCCCTCGTCCCCCTCGTTGCTTCTCTTCTTGCGTGGCCTACTTGACTTTCTCTGCGGTCTTTCCTCGACTTCCCCTCCAGTCGCGTCCTCCTCATCGTCGTCCCCACTTCTCTTGGGGTTCTTTCTTGGGCTGCCCTTCTTCCTCTTGGGTTGCTCGTCCTCCTCGTCACTCTCTTCAACGGCATCTTGATGGTCCTCGTCCGACTCTTCATCGCGAATCCTCCTGGGCCCTTTCTTCTGTGCTTTCTTGCCAACAGCTCAGGCTCGGCCTTTTGCGTTCTTCCCAGCTTTTCTTTTCTCCGTTTCATCTCCAACGTCGTCCGCAGGATCTGTGCCAAGGCTAGTTCCCATGAGAGCATCGGCCAACCCAAAGCAACTGAAGTTGCCATCGCCGTCACCCATCAGATGCTTCTCTTGCCTCCTCGCGATACCTCCCAGTATGAAGGCACTCGGCAGCGCGTTATAACCACTGTAGGCAAAGGTCTCCTCTAGAGAGATAAGTATGAGATAGATTTGGTAGGTCAGAAGGTGAAACCTGAAGAGGATTGCAGGAAGGTACATTGGCAAAAATACATGTAAGAGGTACGGGATGGGGTGGTCGTAATGCGCAACAAGCGAAAACGGCGCTCGTAAACTGTGCTGCCACGACCCGTGCAATTCCGTAAGGGGTGAAGGATTTGTGTGTAGAGCGTATCTGTGGATTCCGTAAGTCAGGAATTCACGCAGCAAAAGGCCGAGGGCGAGATCCTTGGCAATGCTCCATGGAAAAGGCACGCTCGTCGAGATCTTAAGAAGGCTGCGGATGCGAAAAACCTGGGTGCAGAGGAGCTCGAGTCCGATCTGGATAGCTACGCCGAGCAGGACATTCCCAACGCCGACGAGCGCGATCTTCCACCATCGACCCTTCCTACCGCCTCGCTCCTCACACATTGGCAATGCAACCTCGCCATGCTCTTTGATTCTCAAAGCCAGTTGGGGCGACGCGCTGTCGAAAGCCAGGAAACCCAGCGACGGGAGTACATAGAAGAGCAGCCGTATCCCCAACGTCCCGAAAAGCTCAACCTGAATGGGATCATTGGAGCGGATCAATATGGCCCATGTCATGTAGAAGAACAGTAGGTTGATGGAAGTGCCATAAGAGGAGAAAGCAGGTATGACAAGAAAAGATAGGGCCGGGATAGAGACGACAGCTTTGACTGGGCTAAGGAGGAGATCGAGAGGATAGCGGAGGGCCATCCATGCTTTCTCCAGCATGGATGGCTCGCGCGTGAAGGGAAGGAGGTTCAGAATTGCGCTCATGTCTGCGGTATGTACAGTTATACATAGCAAAGTGGAGGAACATAGGGCTTACAAGTAAAAAGCTGGATGCGAAATGATGAGGCCCAGCCGCTTGACTGGAACTACCCCTGCTTGCCTAGAGGACTAAGGCAGTTCTGGCTGTCCAGTGAAGATTGGCGAATCACAAGCCAGCAGCAGTGTTCCCAGCCACTGCTTTCGGGAGAGGAACGGTGGCACGCTTGAGCCATGTGGTAGGCTCATCGTTTGTACAGAGCAGGCCGAGTTAGCTGGCATCACGCGCAGCAATGTGTGCGTTTTCTTCTGCATTGTTGAGATGTTGACAGCTGGGAGACCCCACCACCATGGCTGCTACCAAGTTCTGATGCTAAGCCTGCCCAATTAGCTGTAAGATGCATGCTTTCAAGGCATGGTTGAGGCCTCCGTCCATAGGGGTACACAATCGTATAAAAGGCTGCAGTGTACTCCGTATGCCTTGATGCGCAGTAGTTGCCCATCTCCTAAGGCTCCATCCCTGCAACAAGCCGTCCTTGGAGTTCCGGAGCGGCTTCCTTGTTGGGGTAGCAGACGTAGATTCAAACAGATGTCCACGAGACTCTCCAAGCATACAGATGGTGTTCTTCAAGGACAATAATGGCGCCCTTGGTGCCGGCTTGTCTCTGATGCGCGTTCTAATGACGGCAATAGGCCGTCTTTGGCGCTGTGTTGCCCCATGGACCCACTCTGAACTCCCATGCGCGATGCCCACCTCAAACCCCCATCAAGTGAAGATTTCAGAAGATCGTGCTGGCCTGTGCATGAAAGTCTCTACAGCCATTCTCCATTGAGAGGCAGCAAAGCCGGGAAAGACCTGGCCATCTTGGACCTTACATACAGCAGTGGTCGCCAGATGAAACCACTTCGCTTTTCCCGGCCCAATATCCCACATCTTGACCAACAGGCCGCTCTTGCATGAGACCATGCGCTGACGTGCCGCCCCTCCGTACCTAGGCTCTTGACCACCGGGCAATTCGCCATGTTTGATACATCCGATGGCCCCGTCATTCCAGACAGAACCTCGGCCAGGACCTCTTCAAGCCCATCTAAAGGAGAGGGCCGCCGACTCTCTTTACCGGCTACTGCCTTTCATCGCAATGAAAGACGACAAGACTCAAACCGTGTCCATGTGAAGCCTGCGTCCACGGAGGTGATATCGTCCTTGATAGAGACTCTCTCCGCCATCTCTTCGCCGGTAAAACAACATTTCGACTCCTTACCCAATATAGCTGTTTCCCAATCGACACCTGTATCGCCGCACCCATGGCAAACCGAATATCCTATGATCGCTGAACCTACCGTTAGCAATATACCTAATTCGTCGTCATCGTCCAGACTGAGGCCCAGTATAGATAAGAGTGCACGCAAAAGACCCCAGGGAGTGGACGCTAGCTATCTTCTTCACCCTGACTATGCGCCGATAGGAACATCCTCCCCGAAACGCAGTCCCCGGGACAAGTCTTCCCCGTTTGTTATCAGGGAACCGGAGGATTCCTATGATTTGGGTGAAATATACAGCTTTGGAAATGTCAGTATTGAGCCAAAGCCTTGGCTATCTACTACGAGCATCAATTGCACAGGGAGCGATGCGCCCAGGAGTGTTAAGAGTGTCAGGAGTATGAGAAGTCTAAAAAGCCTTGGCTTCAAGAGCTCAAGGGATTCCTTGCGCTCCAACGATGAGAAGGTTGTCCACAAGGCCAAACGCGGACGAGAGCGGAATCCTGAGAGACTTGTCGTTGAGGATGGCACGCCCCTACAGTCATCTCCACTGGATCAATTAGCAGTTTCGAAAAGAGCAGCTCGTGGAAGTGTGGTGATGGAAACCCCCGATGTGCCCAATCGTGCATCTTCCGCGCAGTCTGCCGATAGTCCGAGAAGACTTTATGGGAATGCAGAAGACATTTCTGGTGGCCAAACTGATATCAAAGCCCTACACAATATAGTAAACCAAGACTATATACCTACGAGAGAGTCCTCCAAGCGCCACAGCCTTCGCATGAGCTCCATACATAGGAAGAGAAGATCTCGATTATCCGAGCATAGCGGTGCTCTAGAGGCTAGGGATGCGTCAATCGAAAAGAACCAAGACACCCTCCACGAAGCTCTCCAGAAAGTGGCTGACGGAACAGAACCAGAAATCCAGCCTGGACCTGCTGAAGATTTGGTCACTCGCAGGATCAAAGAACTCAAAGACCAGAAAATGCAGAGGGACCGGTCTTCGATGGACACTCCCACAGAATTTCTCTCGGCTCCCGAGACACCTGATCGCAGTCTTTCACCTTCGCCACTCCCTACATCTCCTTGGCCAGTCGTCGCCCGCATCCCAGAGGCTGAACAGGAGCCCGCGGGAGCTGAGAGCGCCAGAGTCTCTGTCTCAGGAGATGCTAAGAACAGTGCTCCATCTCCAACCATTGCATCAACAACGAACCGCGAGAGCCTAAATGCAAATAAGACCGTGGATTCGAGAAGCCCTTCTGCAATTGCCGATAATGAAAGCAAGAGAAGGTCATTCACGGCACCACAAAGGTCCAACTCCCGCCTTCTGAGGCGGCTTTCTCGGCCTACAAGTCCTACGGCTACAAGACGACATACGAGGGCATTCTCGAATACTCTAAATCAACCGTCTCGCGTTACCCAGTATTTCTCCGAGATAGGGGATGGCGACTCGATTGATGATGCTGTCGAAAGATTCCTATCGTCGCCTAGGCTCAGCCAAACAATCAGACACTCCCAGACGGGTCGCGTGATAGCCTTCTCCGAAGTCGGAGATCCAAAAGGCTCGGTGGTCTTTTGCTGCGTCGGTATGGGCTTGACCAGGTTTCTCACAGCATTCTACGATGAGCTGGCATTGACCTTGAGGCTTCGGCTGATCACACCAGATCGTCCAGGGGTTGGAAGCAGCGAACCGCATGCAGACGGCTTGGACACGCCATTGGGCTGGCCCGATGATGTGCGTGCTATCTGTGAGCAATTGAAGATCACAAAATTCTCGATCATGGCTCACTCCGCTGGCGCCATTTATGCCTTGGCGACTGCGCTTCGGATGTCCCAGCACATCCGATGTCGTGTCCATTTGCTCGCGCCATGGATACCACCGTCCCAGATGTCCGTCATTGGTGCTCGGCGAGAACACCTACCTGCAACTACCCTGCCATACTCGCAGCGTATCCTTACCTGGCTTCCTACTACTTTCCTCAGGGCAGCCAATTCCAATTTCTTGAGTACCACAAGCGCGAGTATCAGCACCAGCCTTCCAAAATCCCCTCGACGAAGCAAGCGGCGCAACAGCAGAAGCGCAACTCCTGTTCCCGAACCTGAAAGGGCTGTAACGGATCGCCCCCATGACACATCGACCTCGCCCAAGTTTCGGAGAAGCGAAATCGACCCAGATCAGGCCAAGGAGAACAAACCTACTCTGATCACAAGAGCAACAAACGGGAGTCTCACTACAGCAAAGGAAAGGAGTTCGAATTACGAGACCCGCCTTACGGAAGCAATTTGGGAGACCGCAACGACGGGTACCAACCCTGCTGTCGACTTGCTGGTCTGTCTCGAACGCCGCCAGCCCATCGGATTCCGCTACGTCGACATTACCAGAGCAGTGGTGATACACCACGGTAGCAAAGACACCCGGGTCCCCGTGGAAAACGTAAAGTGGCTCGGCAAGACCATGCGAAGATGTGAAGTGCGGGTGCTGGAGGGAGAGGGGCATGGGTTAATGGCCAGTGCGGCCGTGATGGGGAATGTGCTGATGGAGATGGCGTCCGAATGGGATGATTGGAATAGGATTGTTGGGAAGAAGCCGGGAATGGAGAGGAGGGTTACTAACGCTGTGTGAGATGTTGCCCGCGATTTATGAAAAGGACATCGGCGCTTCCTTTGGATTGTTGTACGCTTCATGATACCCGAGGCCTATCGGCCTCCATGCTTTTCGGAATTTCCCCATTGCTTTTCATATTTGCGATATCTGGAACGCGAAATGGCAAATATCTCTGGCCCATTGTCATAGCTGGATAGACGGAGCTTAATCTTAGTCATAATGATAATACTTGTCGTTTGGAATCATTCATAGCCCACTCTGTCAATGCTTGCTCGCAGCAGATGAACTGACACGTATCCTTTCAGCGTAATCGTTGAACCCAGCTTGGTCCATGTTGAAACCAGACTCATCTCTCACACCGAGCATTTAGATGATAAATTGCTCTTGGGTATTTCAAAACTCCGCCCAGCCAACCAAATTTGCCGACTCAATACGAACCTGACACCCACCACGCCGTCTACTCCGGGTCCCAGTCAATGCTGACATGTTCAGGTACGATGACGTTTTCCCTTCGTAACCCCAGCTAACCCGGTGATGTACCCACAGCTTGTTTCCAATACCGACTCTTCACAAACGGCATCTTCACCACCTCGGCCTTCCTACGCTTTCCCCGGACCAAAATCTCCAGGGCCGTCCCAGCTTTACTGAGTGGCGTCTTCACATATCCCATAGCGATGTTCTTGCCCAAGGTCGGACTCGGACAACCGCTCGTGACTCTCCCAACTACATCCCCACCTCCCTCCGTCAGGATCTCCGCACCCTCTCTCGCCGGCGCGCCCTCGACTATCAGCCCCACTCTTCTCCGCTTAGGCGGATCGCCTCCTTCCTTCTTAGGCCGGAGTTGCGGGAGAACGGTCTCCGAGCCATGAAACCCGCCGGCGGCGCGGCGGTCTTTGTGGATGACCCAGCTTAGCCCTGCTTCCACGGGTGTAGTCTCGTCGTTGAGGTCGTGGCCGTAGAGACACATTCCCGCTTCCAACCTCAGACTGTCTCGCGCGCCCAGACCGGCGAGGCGAAGGCGGTCACGGCCACCGGCTTGGAGAAGGTGCTTGGTGAATGGGACGGTGAGGGCCGGTGGGAGGGAGATTTCGAACCCGTCTTCGCCTGTGTAGCCAGCGCGGGAGATGAGGATTGGAGTCTCGGCTCCGGACGGTGGGGGTGAAGGCAGATCCAGGAGAACGTGGACGCATTGGCCGAAGTAGAGAGCTTTGAGCCCCACGTCTTCCGCGCCTGCTGTCACGAGCGCACGTTCCAAAACGTCCGCGCTCAGTGGGCCTTGTAGAGCGACGAGACCCCAGTTGTCTAGCACTTCCCATTCTAAACCGCCATGGCTGGTATTCCTTGCCTCGATCTGCTCTTGCAGATATGCAACGTCCTTGGCTTTGCAGGCGGCATTGGTGACGAAGTAGAATAATTGGGGCCCGAGGCGTGTAATGACTGTGTCGTCTACGATACCGCCGGTCGCTGGATGGAGGAGGCAGGAGAGCGTTGAGTGGTTTGCCTCGAGGTGAGCGGTGGAGGTAGGAGTTACCTGTTCTAGAAAGGGGGCGGCACCAGGACCGGAGAAGCGATGTTGGACCCTACAACAGAATATTCAATCGCTGCATCGAGTAGAGAAGGAAGCGCATCATACATGTGTCCCACATCAAAAAGACTCGCCTTCTCCCTCGTCCATTTGTGGCTCTCCCCTACGCTGAGGTCGGAGTATTGCACCGGCATCGAAAACCCCCCGAATGGCACCATCTTACCTCCATGTTCAATATGCAATTCGTGTAGAGCTGTGTGATTGAGACCTCCATCACTGGTAGATGCGTCGTCTGAAGAATGTCTCCGCTGGTAGGCTATGGTGGGTTTTGGCACCTGCAGTGATCTGTTGTTGTGGTATGGAGTCGGTGGAAGGCTGCTTCTAGAACAACCTGAGTTGGAGACAATTCCAATCCGCGCTGGCGTTGTGATTGACAAGAATCTAGCAGAGCGGAGAGCATTTCTGGCGCATCGGGCGCTTTTGAAAGCTGCCCTCACAGTATTTGCGGGCTCCATCGCGTAGGACAATTGACTCTGTTGCTCTTACCCCTTCATAATTGAGATATATTCCATACTGTAGATGATGCGATTGGAATAATTTGGGTCAGGCCATCGTGGATAGATTGGAGGGCACAGCGGGGAAGAGGATCGTCACACCTTCCTTGGACCACAGAGACCACCAATAAATGAACACAACGCAAATAGGGCACAATGTATTGACTTTCCTCAATTGCACATATGTGTATATTGTGTTGCTATATACTCGATGCGTCGCTAGATTGATCACATTGAATGAGATAAGGCGCTTCGGGGTCTTCGCGAAGACATCCCACTACAGTACATTACTCTTACAAGTGAAAACACCGCCAACAATACCAGCTTTGTAGTTGTCGGCGATACTTTGACATGTAGCCTAGCAGGAGATTAGAACGTTGGACAGTAGTGAAAAGTAGAGGATACTCACATATGTCCCACCAGTCAGCATGAACAGGCCGATTAAAATGATAATCACGTTCAAGGCAAAACCTGCAATGCCTCGGATACCTCGTTTGGTGATCCATCCGGGACCATAATCCGAATTCCGCATTCTCATGTAGGCGGTACCCCAGAAGATGAAGCCGAAGAACGAGTCGAAGAGCGAACTCATCAGAGACAGCAAGTCGGAGAAGAAGGGGATGACCTCAGCGATGATGAAGGCAACGATCCAGGTAATAGCCAAAATACCAGCCCAGGAGGCCCAGCCTACAACGGTATGGTTGCCCTTGTGACGAGTACCCTCGAAAATGCGGAAAAAGACGAAGCGAGCTGACACGGACGCGTACAGGACGCCCAAGAAAATCAAAGTTGGAATCATGAACGAGAAGGCCACTTTCTTAAAAAGTACGTTGCCCAAAGATCCAAATGCAGGTGCAGTGTCGTATTGGGTTCCAGTGTAAGCGTATATGACGGACGCCACAACGCTGAAAACGATAATCTCGCAGATGGTGACAGCCCAGAGTGCCTTGGGGAAGTCCTTGGGATTCTTCATCTCTGCAATAAAGCTGGGGATAGTGATCTGGCCAATAAAGGTGTAGCTGATGTTCAGAAAGGCGTTCATTCCACTGACGAAGCCAGTGCCTGCAGTTGCAACGACAAGGACAATTGGCTCGCCTGTGAGCAGACCGGATTTTCCACCGCCTGGAGTGTTGTAACCCGCCGTTCCATGTTTGCCTTCCACACCAGCAAAGACAGCGGCAAGGAGGACCGATATGAAGGTGAAGAATGCCGATAGAGTGGCCAGCTTGGAAAGAGTGTCAAATGTCCTGGGCAGGGAGCAAAAGAACGAGAGGACAGCCCAGATAGCGGAGAAACCGACAGTGCAGACGGCGCTGTTGCTCATCGTGTTTAGATACTTGGCGCCTATCAAAACATGGAGTCCCTAGAAGCGATTAGAATGCTCCTTTGGAGGAGGCAACGTGCACATATCAAGCTTACTTGAATGAAAGTATTGTTGAGCAAGAACATGGCGGCAGTCAAGTACCACACCCACGTCCAGCCAAAGTAAAGCATCTGACCGACATCACAAACATCGCGGAGTTCCGGGTGACGGAGACAAAACTCCCTAATACGTTCATAAGCGTCGTTCAACATATCAGGAAATGGAGCGAGTTACCAGACAATCAATGAGGTGTACAAGACAGACAAGGCAACGACGACCGTGACGATCAGCCCGGGAACCAGGCCCAAGACAGAGTAGGAGTACGGGAAGGACATGATGGCCAGACAGATGTACTCCGAGAAGAGGAGTGCAGCAGTCTATCATATCTCGTCAGAATATAATCCAGCGCATTGCCTACATCTGAATGGGATGTGTTGCATGTTTCCCAGAACACCACGGTTCGGTCTTCGAGCTAGCCTTTTGAGATTCAAGGGCGGTGTAGAAGAGATGGACGACGAAACAGGACCAATTCACCTTTTGCCAAGAGCATGTCCTGTACTTGATGGAGTTGGTTGCCTCGAGCTCCAATTGCTTGCCCACCGTCAAGGAAGCGTCGTCAGCGTCGCCTATTGCACCGGATGCGATAACGCTCTTCTTGCGACCCTTCTCATTGTTGGCTTCGGGGTCATAGTACTCGCGATCCTTTTCGGTATAGTCGGGTGAAGCATTATTGGCATCGATTTCATGGGTGGTGTTGGTGTCGACTTTACGACTCTTCATACCTAACGCCATTTGAGACAACGGACTCCCCGTACCAGGGGAGTGTAGTATAGAGAGGAGGGTTTGCGGCGGTGGACCTCGCTGAGCATTAACCACAAAGATGGATGCGATATAGATGGGGGTTCCCGAAGCACGAAATTGGAAATATCCCGCTCGAGTACAGATTGATCTTGGATGATTGAATCTCGTTCAAGAAGTGAGAGGGAAGGATGAGAATGTATGGAGAAGAAGTCCCTTGTGGCGTTCAGAATGTTTTGACAGTGCAGGTAATGCGATGGGAGGTGGAACGTGGTAATGAGAGTGAGCAGTCCTCGGTAGTTTGCCCATATTCAGATTTAACACTGCGCCGTTGGGACAGCCTGCCGGACTAGGTTGCATAGGGCGCTGGTTGGAAGCCACAGGAGGGGGCGGTGGGGAGCCTGGGCTGGATCTAAGCTTGAACCCTGTGTGGAGAAGCCTTCCACCCTTTCCACACCAGGTCTCTACCAAGCTTAGCACGAAAAGCTACGCCATCATGTCGTGATCACGACTAATGTGCTTAGTGGGTACCGCGGGGAACTCAGTCATTTTTCATGGGGATAACGTCAGCTAAGGTACACTCGGATCCTCTTACTCAAAAAGATTCCCCAGCTGTGGGGGTCAGATGAGATCATAAGGCTGGAAGCCTGCCTCGATGTCGGCCGTATGTTGTAGTAAGGAACAGTAACAGCCCTCGTGATTGCATCCCGCCCAAAGAGGGACGTCCTCCCGTGCTAAGCGGCTGCAAGATAGCACGACGTGCAGGATTCGAGGGTGCAATCACTACCAATCCTGCCAACTGATTAGCTCGCTGATCTTCGCTTTCCCCAAAGCACGCGAGTCGAGATCCGGCAGATCGGATGAAGCGAAAGAGGCTCCAGGATACTAGTACGCAGCGAGGCAGCTCATTGTGCCAGCTTGTTGGACCCTGCTCTGGCCCGTAGGAGCTTCTTTGCAAGAGTTGACGTTAACGTTGGAGATGCTAGGTTACAACCACAAACGGCAAGGTCAACGATCTTGTCGCTTCCATCCATCCTTCGCTTCGACTATTCTTTCTCCTCTCATCCTTGAAGGAGCGGGGCCAATGTGTCCGCTCGCACAACTTCTGTTGCACGAAGAACCTTTTAGGAAATTTATCGCATCTCAAACACAAGCTGGGTGCAGCATCGACGTCTACTACGAGGGCGATTTCTCGCTTGACTTGTCGCATCTTTGCATGCCAACTCGTGAGTAGAGACTTCCAGTAACGGAGACATAGTGCTCTCATAGTCAGTCGAATCTTTGAAACAGTCCACCAGGCTTTTGAATGCTGTCTCCATTGGCCCATCCGCCCCTTTCTTACTTCATTCATCCATTGGTCTCCAAGTCCTTTTCGGACCTACGCCATGCTTTCCTATGATGTGGTGCTTGCTTCGTTGTTTTAGTACCACTTTACCTCCTTTTCGAACCACAAGTCTGCTTTTCCCTGATATCCTGCTCATTTCTTTACCTGGTGGACTGATATATAACCCTAACTGAGAACTCGTTTCAAGCACACGATGCTCGTGATTCGCGGCCGTCTCCCATCTCATAATCTTGGACTCCATGCACCTCCTCATCCAGTGAATCAGACCCACATCCCTCATATTTGACTTCCTGTCTCTTTATTGCTTGGTACCAGTCCAGCACTCCACGTCCACGCCTCCTTACTACCTTTCCTACCAAGTCTAGCTTGTCACCAGATAATAGGGGGTCCCGCGCATTTTTCAGAGGCATAGCTCACCATACTGGGATTTCTTCCCCCGTCTGTCATCAGCAGCCGCAAAGCGTCATCTTTGATAGCTTGCACAGATCGCAAGCAACCAAATCAAACCGACGCTGATTATGCGTGAATACAAATTCGTGCGGGCTGGGCGCCAAGATTGGAGGTAGCCGGGCTAGAATTGCAAACATCGTTTCCAGGTCGTTTGAGAATCAACGCAGAAAGTACATTATCCGGAGAATCGCACAGGAGGATATAGAATATAGGCTACACTAGAGCTAAGAACGGTCGTTTGCATGCTACGAAATTCATCCACCCGACTACCTGATTTGAAACTAGTAGCTCTGCGCCCCCATCGACTTGGTCGGCATGAGAATTATCGCGGTTGTGCAAACAAAGACCCCCGCTCCGGCCAAGTACAAAGGAGAATTCAAATTCTTCGCAAGGAGGTCCGCAGCAATCAACGGTGAGACGATGCTGAACAGGCGACCCCAAAAGCTTGCGAGTCCAGCCGCGGTTCCCCTGATCGGTGCCGGGAATGCCTCCGGTGTCCACCCATAAAGCACGGCGTTGAACATGCTCTGGAAAAAGTACTCCATGGCGTTCAACCCAATGTTTGACGCTTCGGTGTTCACGGTGGCGAAGAGGAAGAGCGAGATGCCCATGAGTGCGGAACTTCCGACCATGGCCCACTTACGACCCACTCGAGGGACAGCATACATCAGCGCGCCTAGCATAACACCGGGGACACCGCAGATGTATATGATGATGAAGTTCCTGTAACTTGTTTTGAGTGAGACGTGGATGGCGCTATTTTTCTTGAGCAAAATTTTCGGTAGGAAGGACCCTGGCTAATGTCAGTAACAGCTTGTTTTGATTTATCAACGGTGTGCTCACCAGCGATACTGAAACCCCAGTAGTCGAAGACGTATGTGATCCAGACTAATATAGTCAAACGAGCTATGTTAGAGTTCGAGAACAACATCTTGTATCTCACAAATTCAAACTTGACCGTTTGGCCCCAGGTTTTCTTGAGCTGCTTTGGGGCTAATATCGAGGCGTTTGTGTCTCGACTGGCCAAAGATGCTTCTTCGTTATCTAGAGCCTCGAAGGTGGCCAGGGTGATATAGCTCTCGCGTCCGTTGAATTTGGCTATATGTTGAAGCACCTTCACTGCTTTCTCGTCTTTGCCCCTATAAAGCAGAAATTTGGGCGACTCCTGAAAACGGAAAATCACGAAGCGGAGGAAGAAGATGGCGAGGCAAATTGCGCCAATGCAGAGCAAAGTGTACCTCCAGCCCATATTGCTAGATTTCGTGCAGCAGGCTTCTCCCGGCTTGACTTTACTACATGCAAGTAAGGATTTACCCTGAGAGTCACTCCCCTCATTGCCACAGCTGTATGTTGGAATGAACCCATATGCTATGCCGGAGCCTATGACAACCCCCAATGGTTGGAAGATCGACAGTAGCGCCAGCAAGAAACGTCGATTCTGTCCGTACATGAGTCGCAAGCTCCTGTTTCATATCACAGTAGCATACCTGAGGAATGAATTCTAGACATATGGTGGTGTCAATGGGGATGTTACCTCCCACGCCAAATCCAACAAAGGCCGTAAGTACAAGGATCCCGTTATAGGTCGAGGGTCCTGCAAGACATAGCCCGAACACAGAAGTGATCAAGACTGTAAGGTTGAAAGCGTACTGGCGACCTAGGTCCTATAGTCAGCTCGGATTTTGATAGAGTAGTAGATGATCAGGCAAGCCAGAGTACAGGCTACGCTAAGAGCACATGCCAATAATATCAACCAGAACTCCCCAGACAAAGGCCTGAACGTTTTTATATTGGTTAGTGGTCTCGGACTCCACGGTTTGCGGAAGGACATACCCCAGCAGTGAGCCCTGCCGAAAAGCTGCTGAAGATGTCGCCCGACTTGGAATCTAACGTGTGGTGAGCGTGCATGCATGAAAGACGAGGCACCACGGCCAACCTCCAAAGCCGAATTCTTGCTGTATCGCTGGCTCTACAAGGCCGAATGCTTGGGCATAGAGCAAGTCTATGAGATAGCCGAAGCCACACAAGAAAAAGATGTACCATTGGTACTTTCCCATGCCGTGAGAATCCAATTCACGGTTTACGAGCAGAGCTTTCTTCTCATACAGTGTCAAACCCTCCATTTCGGGATCTTGAACCTCATTGCGGTATGTTGGTAGTTCTTTGGGCGAGTCATCCAACACCTTGACATCAAAGTTTTTGGTATCATCCATTGTGTGGCTTATAATTTGGTGGATACTGTGACTTGGTAAAGATGTTGGAAAGAAGGCTGAGGAGAAGGATTGCGTGGGAGAGAGGCCACTTTCTTGTACATTTGCGGGGATGGTTGGAAGTCACTGCTAGCCAAACCCTTCGCCGCTGCACGACAATACAATGACGGTTTTATTTGTTGAATAGAGCGAAACCTACTTTACCCCACTAGAGCAGGGATTGGCCCCAAAGGAAGATCCCCAGATTGCCGCAGAAGGAGCAGGGGAGTGAGATCCATGACGGTAGATAAGGCCAAGGTTTCGGCTGGCAACCTGCCTAAGCCGGCCACCAACTTGGTCCATTCTCTTCGCCGTTGCTCGGTTGCATGTTGGCATGCAAGCCGGCAGCCAGCGAAGTATCAATCATTTGCCCTGCGATCGGTGAGGCCGATCAGCCATCGACGTGCATCCAAAGGAGACGCTTCTCATTCGCCGGCGTTCGGTCGTTATGTTACAATAGAATACGTGTCAGTGTCCGCACGCCTAAGTGGATTAGTGGGCTATCGTTACCACCCCACTGTGCGATTGTGAACTTCTAGCGCCCAGCCGTGAGTTAACTAGCAGGGACGCAGGCGTTTGATACCCATCTCAAGCAATTCTGGTCACGATCATTCAGGGGATCCTCAGTGGGGCTATATCAGCAAAGTAAGCAGTAATGGTGTTGTCCTGTGTACTTCATGATATTTTGCGAACGACGACCCGCAATGTGCCTGCCGAGACCGGCTTGGAATTGAAACATCTTACGAAGAAACCCTGATTGGCGCTAGGCACCTCAGGCACCCCAGTGTTTTGAACTCAAGAGACTACATAAGTATGGAGCGTTTACCGGTTGCCAAAGAGATAGAGCGACCTAGAGAACGAATCTTCAAAGTCTCCGAAGCTGATGAAGACATCATTCGGGAATTTCCTAGTACGCTAGAAAATTGTGCTTAATCTCCATGGGTCAAAAGCATGTGGCATGCGAAGGTGTGCATAATCTGCAATGCCTCTGCATATCGTCGAAGATCAAAAGCTCTCCCATTGGCCATACTGCTATGCAGTACGATCCAGACCTCTCCCTTCGTCACCCGACCCTTCGATAGCCCTATTCCTCAATGGTTCCTCGCTCCGACACGTACAGGCCATCCAAGAACTGTGGCGTGGGCTACGTTAGATAGGAACATAATGTGCAAATTGGGATGTTTTCCTACCTTTCGAATATCCTTGTTCCGGACCCTGCATATCTGTTGGATGTCCGCGGCGCTCTGGGAGACGTTTTCCAAAGAATTTCCGGTCAATTGCAGCTCGTCTTTCTGATTTTTGGAGGCCTCGACGTCGACACCTGGCAGCATAGTGACCCGTCGTACGATCTTTTCGCCGATGAAGTTCCTGTACAAGTGGCCGATCAGACTCCCATAATAGCGAAACCTCCTAATGCTTGTATGTCCTCGACGTACCGAATGTCCACCTCGTACAGATCTGTCTCCGAATTCTTCTCGATGTTGACATTGATGGGGAAATGAGCGTAGACGTATCGCATTTTATACTTGAATCCCTTCGTAACACCAATAATGAGGTTGTTGATGAGGGTCTTCACAGTACGAAGCGTGGCGACCGTCTTGCGAGCGCCATGGTGTAATTCGATGCTTATAACGTTCTTCGCTGGGTGCGAGAAGCATACGGAGAGATGGGACATGTCCTTGACCAACTTGCCTGTCGAATATTAGACCTTATCGATTTCTCCGCGGTTGCATGGGTGGATACCTCGAGGACCCTCTACCGTGACAATTCTCGACTTAATGTGAAGCTTGACTGTTTTTTGTTAGCAATGATCTTCACCGTAGTTCTTGCAGTTGATCAATGCTCTAACATGCGACCAGAGCCTCCAGCAGAACCACCTCGGGGCTGTTGATCTATGCTCGGTGGGGCAATCAAGACAGACTCACCGTTCTCAGGAATAGTCAGGGACTCCTGCGAGTGGATGTACCTCATCTTGGCGGTTGGTGGAGGAATTCTAGAGAGTCGAGGTCATGGTCTTGTAGTTGGTGGGCGGAGGGGCGCAAAATTCGCGAACATCTTCTGTGTGCGCCAAGACCTACTGCGCTAGTCTCAGAAGAGCCAAGCCTCATCATATACTTGATAGGTAACTCATGAATTCACATAGTGTTGTCGCATACTCATCATCATCTACTACATGTGGTCAAGACGGCATCGTCCTTAAGCACGAGAAAATGCTACAATCCAATTCGAGACGAGAATCCTTCCTTGTCATAACCCTCCATCCATGCCAGTAAGAATTACAATAAACAATTGAACATGGGTATCCAAAAGCAATCCAAAACTCATGATGCACCAGTGCTAAGTCCAAAATGCCACGATAAACAGCTCAGGCGCGCTCCTCAATGATGGGCTGATGCCGTCAAGCTTCGGATTCTATACCAATGCGCCAACCCAAATGACCACCCACCCAAATAATATTCAAGTGAGCTTCGCTTCCACTATCCTCTTTGCACCCATGGTCTTGATCTTCTCTATCAGCCCACCGCTGCTATCCAGGGCCTCTATATCGTCTCCGCCACCAATACTCCTACCACTGATGAGCACGTTTGGCACTGTCCGCCTCCCGGTACTTTTCGCCAGCGCATTCTGTAATCCCGGACCCATGGGATGAATATCGAGCTCAACAACGTAAGGAGCAGGCACGATGGTGTACTTTTCGAGAAGTATTCTCTTGGCTTTGGCAGAATGGGGACAGTAGGATTTACTGAATACTATGACTACACGAAGTTGTATCGTTAGCCAACAGCAGAAGTCTATCCTCGGCAGGCGTAGCCGCTTGTACAACATTGTAGAGACTTACTAGGGCCCTTTTTCAGTATGGAGTTCAGCTCGATCTCGATTTCTTGATCCTCTTTGGACTTCACTGTCTCTTCCTTGCTCCCCGTATCGTCCTCATCCTGGGCTTGCTTATCGGCTGCCGATGGTGACACCTTCGGCGCAAGTTTACCCGAATGTACATCTTTGACCTCGCTTCCCTTCATAGTCTTCCTGCCGGCCACGCTCTTCTCCCCGTTCATTCCTGCAGGGGTAGCTGCTTCTACGCGGTCGGGTGCTGGAGCAATCTTGGGCGTGTCCACTGCAATGGGCATTTGCGGGGATTGAAAACCAATTGGCTCTTGTCCTTTTGCGGCATCTTTGGCTTCTTGTAATTTCTGAGTTGTTTCGCGATCCGATGCTTTTTGTTTATCCAGAGCAGCGGTAGTGCGTGTGTAGAATTCTGTGGATGAGGAGTCGTTCTAAAGAAAGAGTATCAGCATTTGATAGTGTAAAGCGCTAAGATATGGAGATGGAGAAGATAGAGGGGCCTGCGCATACAGAGAGGTACCAGATTGTGCAGACGATGATAGCAAGGACTACGGCCAGAATCTTGGCTCTGCGCGTAGGAGGCATAGTCGTTGCGGAGCGCTCCAACAGCAATGGAACTGAGGCTTCTTCGATTGTCTGGTTACGAATGCGCGGCTCTTGATGCTGTGTGAAGCGGCAGGCAAAGAGGCAATTCCTTGCGCCCTTGATTATTGGTTCTTGCGACGAAGGCTGGATGATAGCAAAAGCGTGCGAAGCAATGATCTACGAACTTGTCATAAAAAGCAACGGCGACAATGATATAGATGAAGCACGAAGTGATATAATTGTACTGAAGAAGCAATGCGGAGGGGACTCGAGTGGGATGAATATGCAATGTCATTGCTCCGCTTCTGCAGGGTCGAGGCTTGCGGGCACGCGGGGAGCAAAATGCAGATCAGAATCCCGGCTTAGTTACTCCCAGATCTGCAAGGGCAGGAGCCAGGAACAATTAGAACTATGAACTCTACAATGGATCTCGTGATTTCATCGATATTCTTCCTCCAAACACGCTCAACCACTTAGCTTCAAGACCATAATCAGGAATGACAGCGCTATAAGAGCTTTCTCGAGTGAGATGCTAAGCCTCCAAGCCTCCGAGCTTCGTCTTAGCCCGCTGCTTACATATTTGTTCACACTCTACGCCTGCTGCAACTTCCTTGCCCAAGCAAACGTTTGCCGCACACTTGTCGTAGCTTCCCGTCCAGCTTGGGAAACGCGGTCACAGGCTTCGTCCGCACAGCGAGCAAGGTGTTGCCTTTCTCTTGTCCCACTGGACGCAGTAGGTGTCACCCACATCTGAAGATCCATGCAATTCCCTTTGCACTGGATCCAATATGAAGCGAGAGAAGAGTTGATAGCATTCCCGTGGGTAGAGAAACCTATTTGACCACTACCATCAATTCAGTTAGACAATGAACAAAGAAACAACAAGCGGCGGTAGTCCCAGCATACCAACTTCTACGTCCTTTGTGAATCTCTCCACGATTACTGTAACATCTTGAAGACACAGCGGCCAAGCGAGTGCTCCCACACAGCGTTCCCGGACATGATACCATCCATTTCTCTTGAGTTCATCATGCGTGAAGACTAATGAGTGCATGTAGGAATAATGTGCAGCTATGGAGTTTTTGATAAGTCTAACGACATGAAGCGACTATCTTTTCGACGAGCCCGCAATTGCTTGGTGAAACGAGCGACTTCGATTGAGAGAGTTCGGTCGTATGTCAGTGATCCTCGCTAAAAAAAACACTTCACACTCAAGCCATTCAAGTACACACCCAACTTTATTCCACGAGCAGACGCTAGAGTCGTGGTAGCAAGCTAGCCAGGAAGGAGACGACACCACGAAGCTGTTCATGGTGAGGATCCACAAGAACCAAGGTCAATATTGTGGTGATAGATGATCAAAGAGTTATAATTGTAACATATCGTTTCAGACGGTTGCGCTTGTACGTGGTCTCTCTGCGGTCGAAACAATACCCGCGCACAGCAAGTGCGCATGGGCGGAAGCCTCCTCGAAGACACCTATCGAGTAGCAGGTATATAGTGCCACGTCTGGCACTTACAGGGCACCAGTCAGGCTCCCCAACAGGACCATTGTACTGCAGCTTGACGGCAAACCATCTGTCCCATGGCTCGTCTTACTTCCTCATTCTACGTTTCCTTATCGTGTATAGGTATCATTTTGGCACATTCCCTGGAGCATCGTGCACAGCGCCAGCCCACCAATGATCTTTTCTTACCTATCGCAAATGGTAGTATGCTTGCGCCTAGCAGCTCAGTCGTCAATGGAACCAATGCCCCTTCGTTTGACACATCGTCGCTAGAAAGCGCGGAATCCATTGCTTTCACGCCCGACATAGCACCCTCAGATCCCAATTGGACTTTCTTTTCTGCACCCAACACTTCTGCAACCTCTTCCCTCACAGCAGGGCCTGACTGCCCTCAATTGGGGTGTAATATCGGAGATGTGGGGCAACTCACCGTCCCCAGCTGCCTGGACGCTATCAAGAACATTCCAGACGACATCAAATGGTTCACTGTAGGAGAACGGCATACTAGCAATCACGACGTAGTGGTGCCATGGAGAATATTAAGTCGCAAGTTCCTCTTCCCCCGGGGCCCGCTGTACTGGCAAGGGATTCGTTGCTTGACATGCACTAATTATTGGCTTGAGGAAATAGCGGATGGCCTTTGCGCAATTGACATGAAACTCAAGAAAGAGCCCCATGTATCGGACATCATCTCCATGCCAATTATCAAAAGAGCGGCAACTCTTATCTTAGAACGATGTGTGGCGACAAAGGGCAAGGGTGGAATGATCACTCACCAAGGTACAGTACCACACCCTGGTGTGGCAGGACATTGAAGTCGAAGATAGATAGTAAAGCTGACTGTTATGATGAACTTTTTCCCTTCCTTAGGAGACAATCAAAAAGTCGCGATTATGATCTCGAAGTACAACCCTTCAAACGTCTTTTGCGAAGGGGCACCTAGTGCCCCACCAGCGGATTCTTGTCGTAAAGTATTAGATACATTTCCCTTTACAGACATTCGCGGAGTAAAAGCCTTTGGTCCCGCTGGGACCCCGGGTGTACAGGAGAAGATTCCTGCGGCGTTCTTAGGGGGTAGGTCTCTCTTGGATATCGCGAACTCGTCGTCTTGCTGACAAATTTGGAATCTAGCTGAAGGGGCTCGTCTCGCCGATCAACGCTGCGCTATCATTGTTGATTCGCGTCCCGAGGGTTCCGTGGATTACGGTCAGTGGCAGGACCTGTGGTATGCCGCCCAAGCTGTGTATTGGATGTGTGTAAAGCAGGGCCGGCCTGGACAAAAGACGGGTCTCGGTGAGCATGTTTTCGTTGTTGCTTGTTAGGTATCCGCAAGCTTGATACTAATCAGTGGCTTTGAAGGTATCACGGGAAAGCTCTTCGTGGGCATGTTGGATAAGAAAGATGCAAACTCAGCAACAGATACAGCGTGATGGGAGAAGCCGATGATCACAAATCATTCCGATTAGACACCAGCAGAAATATTCACGTCGAGCCACTTTTTAGTTGGGATCAGTCGTTTTGAAGTAGCCTGGCTTGTAAGCACATTTTACCGAAGCGATATGCTGGACCGAGTTTCACCCCGGGATGCTGTGTTAGCTCAGTGGAGATTTTTCGCGAACATGATATACTTTAGTGCACTCATCTCAAGCAGAAGAGTTGAGGTGGGGAGACACTAGATGCTTGATCATTGCTACGGGCTAGATAGGGGCTCTCACAAATGGGAGACTTCGGACTTCTCAGGCAATTCTTCCGTGTGTGTATGTGTGTGTTATTCCTACGCGGATGAACTAGCCTCTAACGGCTAGGTTGGATTATATTCCACTTAGCCTTATAGCTATATCTAGCTTAGTATATTATAACTAAATCCTTATAAAATCAATCAAGAGGATTATACTCTATATATAATCCCCTAGGGCGACTTCATAAGGTAGGTTCCTTAATCTCCTTCATAGTCCTTATAATATTAGTATTTTATAATATCTATACTCCTATTGGTCTCGCTCTAACTATAATTGCTCGCTTAGTACTAGTGGTATCAAGCAAGAAAATACATTAGTGTCTCTTGGCGCGCTAACATTTAATTACCTGAATACATAGCTCTGTGGCACATCTCTTTGTGCATTGAAAACTAAATTTGGACGCCGCTTCTTAGATGATGGGGTGCTTCTGCTCCTGGTAGCGTTGTTCTCCTGTCTCACGACACGGTGATGCATCAGCTTGGCAGAGGAAACGCGTGAGGCTGCAAAGTGCAGGCTGAGGTGCATACGAAATAGTCGTCGCTGTTCACAAGCGAAGAGAGACGTACGAAGGGGCATAGTCAGCTTTCGGCGAAGGACAGACGAAGAAGGGCAAGGTTTTTGGAACCTCCGATAGGTCGGTGATCTTCAAATGGGTCCAAGGCATGGTGTCCACGTACTGTGTGTTACCTATGGGATGCCGGAGCCAAGGTCAAGTTCGAAATAGAAAAGTGGACGACGCAGTTTTCATTGGTTGGGATGCGCTGCCGAAGAGACAGCAGACTGAGCACGTGACTGACTGCCTGCTAGCCTGCGGACTTGGCGAAAGTGCAACGCGGTTTTGTATGAAGAGATTGCGTCTCCATTCAATCTTACGCAGTTCCGTGGAGTTCGAAAGGTTCGCACCTGTGTGACACCTTTTCGATGACGAAGACTGTGCGATCCGCCCTCAAAGAGTCAGACACGACGCCGCTAGGCAAATTTCGAGGCGCCCTCGACGTCCTTCACCTTCCGAGCAGAAACCTTGACTATAATAAGCGCATATTCTTCCAGAAATTGAATGCTGCGATAGTGGAAGCTGGAATGTTTGGTGATGCCCACGAGGCAATCGCATACTAAGTCGAGGCGAGGCTGCCTTGAGTGCAAGGCACGACACAATAAAGTAAGAATTCTTCATTTCCACCTACGTAATATAATAATTGAGAAACCAGTGCGAGGAGAAGCAGCCTTGCTGTTCGGCTTGCACACGCCTCGATCGTGCTTGTACATGGCCGCCATCCCTGTCTCGCAGTACTGGTGCGTCCCCAGACAATTCAACCATGACTGGCGCTTCCGTGAGTTCCTTACCCACGAACCACGCCCAGCAAGCGAACGAAGTGGTGCTCGGGGAAGAAGGTTTCGATCCCTTTCTACTGGCGCTTGACGACATGCTCCTTCTTCACCACTACACAGCGAGCACATATGCAGTTTTGGATACGTGCTCGAATTCTAAGACGCAGAGACTATGGCAAGACAACGTCGTCCGTCTTGGACTTCAGCATCCATTCCTTCTTCGGGGCGTCCTCGCTGTGTCGGCAACTCATCTGGCATTTCTTCTGCCCAATACGAAATCCAAGTACTTGCTTCAATCATCGATACACGTTGACATAGCCCTGCAGGAGTTTCGAAAGCAGCTTTTGCGATTGCAAGAGTCTCAAGTATTACCACTTTTTCCGCTAGCCTGTCTCCTTGTCGTCCAGAATCTTGCTTCTGTCAATCTACAGAACACTTACGATCATATCGAGGCCTTTCTGTCCTGCGTACAACTAGTCAAAGGTGTCAGTACTGTTCTTAAGGCTCGATGGGATGTTTTTGAGCATTGCGAGCTCAGCCCGCTCATCTCAGCCGGAATCATGCGAGATAGAGACGTCCAGACCTCCGAATTTGCTTGCCTCCGCGACGCAGTCCGTGATCGGATGCAGGAAGCCACTGAAACCGATCGACTGGCGTGTTTGACAGCGATACATGAGTTGCAATTCGTGTTCAACGGCGTACAGGAATGTGTGCAGGGCAAATCCCCCCTTGCAATCCTCCTGACCTGGCCGCTGAAACTGCCCCCACGGTTTGTCGAGATGCTTTCAGGACGACATCCCATGGCTCTAATCATTCTCGCGCATATGGTCGTGATCCTCCAATATGTTGGCCAAGTGTGGTGGCTCTCTGGCTGGGACGCGAGGCTACTCGAGACGATCACGGCGAATCTGAAAGATGAATATCGGATGTGGCTGACATGGCCTATGGGATGTATCCGACGTGAATGAGGTAGTGGCACCAAGCTTCTGTAAAGTTTCATTGGCTGCAGTGCGGGTATTGACCAGTCTTGTCCTGGTAGATGCCCAGAGATTTCACAACCTCACTAGGGCACAAACATGACAGTTGCGAAAAAACAGATAGAATGCTACACAGGACCAACAGAATCAAGGGTCGATTGCTCCGCCAGTCACTGTTGCACTACATCGACTAAATGATCGCAACTCTTCGGAGCTCTCTCGACTCTTGCTCCTATGCCAGATGCTAGGATACCAGTTGAGAAATATTACCATCGTGATGACCATGAAGGTTGCATCAAACACATATAGGGGCCACTCGGTCCTCAACAGATATCCCGCATTTCCCTGTATGTATTCGACCACACGAAAAATGCTTCGAATCATGATGAGCAAGCTGACAGTATACAGCATCAGCATCATCTTTTCCCACGGCAGTCCGGGGCTCTCGGACGCTGCAGTAGAATGCTTCCGACATCGGCGATGGAAGACGGTTGATGTGGCAATGAAGCACCCAAAGAACACGATCTGGATGAACAGCCCCGCCAGGATGATCTTCTCTCCCGTATGCAGAAAGGTCAGCGTCCCGACTGCCTGCAATCCTCCCCCAAGCATCTGCACCAAAAATGCAAGCATGTCGCCCAAGACAAATAGACGCGTCTGCCAGCGTATTGGCAGTAGGGCGAGGCTCTCGTTTTGCGTGGCACGGATTATCCGACTAGGTGTCATGTAGATACTGGCCGCCAAAAGAGCCGGGCCGAGCAGGATGAGCAACGATTGGATGATGTAGGGGCCAAGTGAGGTGTTGTTGTAGTGCGCGAAGATGCGGCCGATGTAGCCAATTGTTTCAACTGGATGGAGCTAATTAGTACAAGGTTTGGCATCTCCTTGGCGAGGAGATGGGACAACGTACAAAGGCCACCGACGATGAACGGAATGCAAAACCAAGTCTTTTTTCGCAAAAGTCGGAAGGTGTGGGCCGCGGAAAGGCCACTGAAGAGCACAGTCGAGACAACGGCTGCAGCTAGAGAGGGGGTGTAGCGGAAGAGCTTGAAGTCGTAGCTGCCTCCGTTTCCTGCCATTTCGTGATGACTATGTAGAAGCACGTGGACGAATAGCACGCCTTTGTTGTGGGAGAAGCGAATAGCAGACGAGAGTAGAGTAGCTGGCAGCTGCTGGGGAGACGTAGGAGTGTTTCAAAGGTGCAGACACCAACATTCTAGTATGTTGGGTGGGCTAAAGGTTTTTATAGATGTCCCGTCTACAGCTACGCTACGGATTTGCCGATTGATTTGTGATACTGTCACCATTGATACGCTCTTTTTACTATCGCTAAAGTAAACACTGCCACGATATCCCATGCTTCGGTGATAAGTCACACCCTCACTAGAGTTCCGGAAGTTAACTTTTTGAGGCTTAACGGCTGGGCAAACTAGCCTTCACAGGCTTAAATGATGAGCGCCTCTAACCCTGAAACGCTAGCTTCCGAGTTTTAGTGAGGGTGTGACTTATCACCGAAGCATGGGATACTACTGTAGTATACGCTCTCTCGGCTCGGGCCGACCTCGGGTAGACATCCGCCACGTGGCCACCCTCTAACTTTGAATCAAGATTGCTTCACTAGCGGCAGCATGTGGGACCCTGGACATGAGG
>JAABUK010002105.1_pt1 | contig 36480 bp, 36 predicted proteins | sample 5559141 | NCBI WGS metagenome assembly JAABUK01 (sample SAMN10711869, study PRJNA513367) | rock metagenome | isolation source: Antarctica rocks | place: Antarctica: Victoria Land, Pudding Butte nord | collected 2016-01-03
CACACTTACATGACTTCAAGCCTTGGCAATCTCGATTCCCACCGCATTTTCAAGCTACTCAATTGAATTCACCGTCATTCAATGGATATTTGCTTTGTGGCAGTAAGCTTCCGATAAATTATTCGCGGAGATGAGTTCTATACTCATATGAATCATGGCTGATGCTTTTGCTAATTTGAGCAGAACAGAGTGTGTTGAAAAAGCTATCACTATCTGCGCTCAGGATAGTAGGTTAACAGGAAGAAAGGCGCTAAAACTCTACAATATTGCTCACACTACTATTACACGACGACTTAATTAGCTCACGAAGCCTAAGAAGCACTCTTATCAATGGCAACAGCTTCTAACGCCTGTTGAAGAGCGTATAGTTGTGAGATGGGTCATGCAATAATACAAGTGGGGGCTATCACTTTATTTACAGAATATCCGTCAATTTACTGTCGAAATTCTCACTCGAAAACATTCTCAATTAAATAGCAAGACCTCAATCTCTTGTGTCACTGGAATGGTGACCCTTCCTTATTGAGAGTAGCGTTGTCGTGTTTTAGAATCATTTCGCTGCAGCCTTGGCAAGATTTTTGATATCCCTTCTGCCAAGACTGGAACAGAGTTATTACGCACAAACTGGCATCGAGAGCTATTCAAACGCAATCCTAAAATTGTTAGCAAGTTTCAGTTGGAGGCCTTGGTCGAACACGAGCTTCTGTAACTCTCATAATAGAGATATTTAGAGAGTTTTTTGAGTTCTACCACTCTCTTTATTTCTTACGTTACTGAATGGGTGCCCTTCCTTATTGGGAGTAGTGGCTTGGCCAAAATTTTGCTGCAGCCTAAAAATCGATCCGAAATTCCCAATCAGCCATTCAGTGACACAAGGGATAACGATAGCAAGGGTCTTCATGTCTGATTCCGAAGGTTCCACCATTCTGCTTTCCCCAGGGTCTGTCGCCGATGACTTGGTCAATACTAACGAGGACGATGTGTTCGCATGGTTACGTCCTCACTGTGACACCGCGTGCGCGGCATTCAACGCATCAGTGAATAGCGCTCTCAAAAACAGGGACAAATATGAGCATATCCGCCAGTTTTTGCACGTCACTGAACGAGACAAGCGAGCTCGGAGCCCTTACACCGAAACTGATACCGAGCCCGAAAATACCCCGCTTCAATGGTCAGGAGGGTTCAAGCTGAGCCTCAAGGCGCCTCCACGTGATCCAGCGAAAGGTTGGTATCTGGGAACCAACCGCGGGCGACAATCGCAAGAGGTTGATATCCTTCTCGCTCCACCGACCAAAGACTGGGCCAGTAAGAGGATTGCCGGCAAACATGCGCGCCTATTCTTACATGAGCAGTCATGTCGGATAATGCTCGAAGCTCGACATGCCGTAACAATGACTAAGAACGGTGCAGCTGTTATTACTCAGTTGAACTCCCGCGTGATTGAGGATAATGAACTGATAGTCATTGGCGAGTGTTCATATATCTTCCAATACGCCGAGTCATATTCTACGCCAGCATTCGAGCAGGATCTTGTCCGCTTTATGAAAGAGCAGAGCGGGCCCCAGTGGTCACTAAACAAGCTGCTGTCGCCAGCTTCCATCGGTGTACCAATCTCTATTGGAAGCTACTGCTGCTCCCCTAGCGCCTTCGCTCAAGGAACTTATGGGAAGATTTCCGCTGGTTGGACGCATGAGGGCCGCCCCGTTGCTATCAAAGTGTTTAAGAATCCAAGAGAAACCGAGGTTATCGGACATAAACAGATTATGGAGCATATTGGATACCACGTGAGGAAACCACAATCCCATATCCCCTGTGTCACTGAATAGGCATCCTGCCTTATTGGGAATAGTGGCTTAGACGAAATTCCCAATAAGGCAGGATGCCCATTCAGTGAGTCAAGGGATATGATGTATCTAGCTGATTTTTATAACTAGCCGAACATAATCCAGCTACGGGAGTGTGTGTACCATTTTAACACGGAGGTACCTGATGCATATTGTGTTTATGCTCCACTTGCTGTCTCGAGCTTGTCTCGTCTGCTCGGAGCATACGAACTCGACCTATCCACCCAATTGGTTCTTGTTGGTGACTACCTGAAAGGCCTCTCATTCCTCCACGATAAAGGCATAATGCACCGAGATATCAATCCCAGCAATCTCGCTGTGACGTCATTCGATGATCCCACAGGCCTCATCATTGATCTGGATTCTGCAACAGTGCACAACACCTCCACGGATCATATGCAAGGCACTTTGGCTTATCTCGCTCCGGAGATTGCATTGCTGAAGGAACAAATCATTGGTAGCTACGACAAAGCCGTCGACGTGTGGGCGCTTGGTTTAAGCACTTTTGCATGTTATACCGGGAAACCAATACGCTGGACTTACATCGACCCTCGTGGTGTTCAAGTGTCCAAAGTGGTAACGTTACAAGGATACCGAGCATATCAAGAAAGAATTGGTCAGAGCCTAAAAGTTACACAAGATTATAACGCTGCAGGTTTGCTCAAGTTGATCATGCAAATGACTGAATTTAATGCCAGTAAACGAATTTCTGCGTCCACGGCACTAGACTCAGCCACAAAACTCAGAGAAGATCGCAAAGGAAAGATTGTGCTTAGGTCAACCCAGAAGCGACGTCGCGAAGAGTGAAGGCGGCTTCGACACAAATCAAGTCAAAGTCTGAGAGAACGACCATGTTCACCGAGAAGCAAGAGGATCGTACAGTTCCTTCGTTGAGGAGTCAGCAAGGCTATGAGAATACCTCGAGATCACCTCTGTTGGGGAGAATACCTGGTTTTACTAGATCTGAAATTAGTACGAATAAAGACAGTATAACCTTCACCAACTCGGAACAGTGGAAGGTAGATCTATCCCTTGTGTCACTGAATTGGGAACATTTCTTATTTAGGAATAGCATTCCCATCAAGGCATGTTACCCAATCAGTGACATAGGGGATAGATGTGGCCTCGTTTCTGGGCTATCCTGGTTGTCATTTGATGACAGAAATGTTACAGAGTCGCGGATAAGTGTTCAAATGCAGAAAGAGAACGTAAAGGCGCAAAATATGACTATGCTTAAGCATTCAATCTTCTTCCACTAAAGCACAAGTACGACTCTCAATGCTGGTCAACAATCCTCCTATGCGACAAGATTGCACCGACCCATCTGACACGGTGGAACACACTGGCATCGAGATTTGAATTTCTGATTTAGTCGTGAAGCTCATGCACACACATGGAGCACTCGACTTAGCAAGTAAACGCTCTTGTTGGCTGCACAGAGCTCAATGCCAGATTTAGCAGACCTTCTAAGCCCGAGCAAGGCAGTTCCGGGCATGAGGCCTTCGAACACACCACTGGCGGGCGCTTGGAGCTCCTCTAGCTCCATCTACGCCAATCATGCAGCATATATCTTGTCCAGGCAGGGCGTCATTTACCTTCGACTCCTTGCGAACAAGCTTTATACAACCAACATCCTCTCCTCCTTCTCTTCACATAGAATGCGGCAACTAGTTGTGGATACCTGAGGGAAGTTCCAATGTGCAAGAGGACATAGCTCGCTGCTGTGGGTATCTTTGAATTCGAATGCCTGCTGTCCAGGGTTGTCGTTGGTGACGACAGGGGTCAGTTCACGTAATCCGGCCCGTTCCTTAATGGCCCCAATCAGCGAATCGGCCTAACTAGCCCATTAAGCACTCGGCTAGCCCATTAGTTGATAGGCCCGATCCGAGCATATTGCCCCCTTAGGCTGCATAAAGGCCCGAGTCGGTAACCGCTTGTCTAAATCTATATGCAGGCACCTCTATGCAATTATGTACACCGCATGAGCACCCAGCCCCCCGCCACGTCGTGATCTCTATCGCGGAAGGGTTTCTGATTCTGCGAGGGAGCCCCTGGGCAGTTGCTGTCAAGTGCGACCGCTAAAGATTCCGTGCGCCACCTAACTACCACGCCAATGGCCGTCTGCTCTTTGCCGCTCTGGCGTCACAGCACGCACCCTACGCGTTGCCAAAGGGAGATTGAAGGTTGCTTGCAGCAGACCTGCCGCAGTTAGCTGCATGGCTTCGGTTTAAAGAGACACTTGATTTGCTGGTCGTGCACGAGGCTGCAAGAATACAATGGTTGAGACTGCCTTCATGCAGCCCCTACCGTGCCATTCCGACTACAGTATATATCCAAGGTCAGCTCGTAGCTGTTCTGGTCGGGACCGCTGTATCTTAACTATCGTTTGACTGCTGCGACAAGCATCGTACATTCGTCACCAACGTGACCCGACTTTCTCGCCACGATGTCCTTCTACTCAGCAGCTCTCCTCTGCCTCGCCGTAGTGATGCCGTTCGCGCACGTCCAGGCCGACTCCGCGGTCTTCTCCCATTTCATGGGGGCGGCGACAGCGTCCGGCCCCAGCTCGGGGGACCTCGCTACCTCATTCAGCATCTGCACGAATTACCTCCACATGTTGCCCGCCCTCACGAGCATCCCATCCAGCCTGTCGATCCAGCTCGAGCAAGTGGCCGTTGACGGCGTCTGCCAAGCCTGCACCAGCCTCGATCAATCCCGTATCGACTCCTGCTGCGGGCAGGCGACATCCTCCGCCTGCTTCGACAAGTTCGCCGGCGCAAATGCTGCAAAGACCACGCCGGCCTCAGCCAGTGCGACGCCAACCACCACCTCAGCCGGCGACTCGAGATTAACGCCCACCAGCTCCTCCAACGGCGGTGTCATTGCCAAGGTACGTCCGTAATACATGATCGTGATCGATACTAAACCTCCCAGAACAAGGATATCCCTGCCGGTTCCTTTGTCGCAGCCATGGTCGGCTTCGCTGGATGGATGTTATAGGAAGAGGTCAAGTTGGTGGCATGAGAGCGAGCGCTGGAGTCTTTGAGATGTTTTGCAGGAGAATTGAAGAAGGTGGATCAGAACAATTAGGCGCATGTTCAATGCCGAAATATATTTGAGGAAATATACAAAGTAGAAACGAATGAGAAACAAGCATTCAACTGTTGCCGAGCTTTGAAAGGGAACCTAGATACTTGCCTGGTCTTGGTATCAGCTTCATTGTTAGGACCAGAATGAGCGACGCTGGTACGTATCGGCACTTGCCTGGCCAGGGCATATTTTTATGCTGGTAGTCTCGAGGAATGCCCTAACAAGGGCACCTTTTTTTGCTCCTGGTGGTCTGCCTGCCGCTGTGGCTGCAATACAGATGGGGTCCAGAAATGTGCTCAGGCAGACTCGCGCGACGCTCACCCGTGACTCACCAGGATATGTAACGACTTGAGGTGGTGGCAAAAGCGGCCGTTGGAAGGTGAGCCACGAGGCGTGTGCGGAGCATATTTTACTATGCTTGTGTCGCCATGAGCGAATTAAAAACCATGATTTGCAAGCTTTCCTGATCATAATTCCAAACTGTTGCTAGCGGGACTGACGGCTGGGTGACAGTTAGCTTGACTTCAATTCGATTGACTGGGCTGTTTTGATGTACGGTACAGTATTGCCATCAGCACCCAAACTTCCAGTACAAAGTCACTACTGCAAAGACAGGTGATGGACGTTTCTCCGGACTAGTGCAGGATTACATGTTGAGGATTCGAATAAGCGTAATTGGTCCCGACGTTCAATTTTTGAGGTGGTTAGAAAAACAGCCGATCGAGTACAAAGAGAAATGCAAACGACGATATAAGGCGTGCTTTTCATAGCCAATCAATGAGAGCAAACAGCGATGGATCAATACGCGCCAGATGATTAATCAACAGCAGGATTGATAAGTGGCCAGGAGCATAACTCAAGACGTTCATTGGTCAAGCTTTGTGAGCCAGTCGCCCAAGGCAGAATCCGGGTCACTTCGTAATAGAACCCTGGACTCTCGATTCCCACAAGGGATGAGATTCCCATGGACCGAGAGTCCTCTGGGAAACGAGAGTATAGGGACGCGAGAGTATGGAGACGCGAGAGTGTAGAGAACGAGAGGGTAGGGACACGCGAGTGAGGATAGGGAGAGCCAACGGAATAAACGCGCGGTAAATAGACATGGAACGAAAGGAGCTAATTAATCAATGGAACAGAAGCTTCGCCCCCGCGGAAGAAAAGATGTATTAAAAAGGGTGCCACCCTTCTCTCCAAGTGTTAGGACCCATCCTTGGCCGGTTCACGTGCAGGCTAGCACCTCTTGGGATACTCATCCCTTCAACAAATAAGGGAAAGACAGGTAGTGATTCTGGAGTAGAGTGAGGCCTAACTGCAAGTGGATGATGTGCCACTGGGCCATTACAGGAGATCGCCGCCAGAGCCTTCTAACAGGTGGTCTTGAAAGTGAACACGAAATTTTGACTATTAGTTAGGAAGATCGCCCACTTTAGGGTGCGAACCCTTTGTATTCGGTGGAGCCTTCCTCAAAATCGTCGATTGGGTCTTTCTCTTGGACTTCCATGGTGTCCTTTCTTGCTTTTCCCCTTACCTTTTCGGAGAAACCTTCTGCACTTTGGAGCGCGCGGGGCGGCGTGACACGTCCTCGACTCCTTTAAGCTCATTCGGTATTCGCAACAGGATCTTCGTCCTCGGGGGTGACACTCGCAGACGAATCTGAAGCCTGTGGGGGGTCTCCCTGTCAGGAGAGTCGCAGACGGGAAAACCACTTTCACCCACTGTGTCCCGAGGATGGCGTTCGGGAGACGGCGAGCGGATGAATTGCGAAAATATACTCTCTTCCCTGGTGGCTTCCACGGACTCTGCGTAAGGTAGACCTGCTTCTGGTTGCTCCGAGGTACGGAATGCAGGCTCGATGTGAAGAGGCTCCGCACCGACCAGGTCAACGTTGACAGAAGGTGAGGATGCCATATCCACGGCCTCATCTTTGCAACTCACCGAAGGAGACAGGCTCCAGGTCAGAAAGGGGCAGATGGTAGGGGATTCTCGGACTGCCTTGACTGCCGGGACTGTTTCCAAAGCTAACCAGGTCAATGAATCCACCTCGTCGTCTCGTTTTCTTTTCTTTGTAGGAGGATTACCAGAAAGTCCGGGCCGCGTCCGGCTAAACCCGTGGTCGTCGACAAGATGGCAGTAGAAGGCGGCCTCGTCTTTCACCGACGATTTACAAAACGGATGCGGGAAGACCATGGGCCATGTGCATCGCTGAATGTGGTCGTTGGCACGATTCCAGAGTTTGTGGTCACGACTCCACGACTCCAAGCGCTGGCTTCTAGGCAACAAGGGGTAGCCGAGGCAGAAGGGGCAGTGTCCTGGACGGACCAGAGTATAACAATAGGTGACCGTGCCACAGTTGAGAGGAATCTCGGCTTGAAGGTGTTCGTCGCAATGTCTTGGCCCATTGGTAGTCGTCAAGAACCCAGACAAAGTACTGATAACGATAGTGGATCTGGGACTGTGGTCGCTCCTGCTTGCTGGCCAAATCTCGTCGAAGGCAAGCCTGGATATGCTAGTTACGGTGGGGTTTGGGTAGGTTGTTCGAAGTCAGTGAGGGAGAATAGAAAAGAGGAGGGGAGGGGAGCTAGGGAGATGAGTATCGGTTCATATTTAACTGACAGCATTTGACGGGATAGCTGCCTTTGATAGATTGGTGGCTGGGAAGATAGAGCACAGATGGATCGCGGCTACAGAGCGCTCGTAGGTCGCCAGTGGCTGCCCACATAGCTTCAGGTGATGATGGCTCGTCGGGCGTCATATATCGAGCCAAATGTCCACGCTCGGGAAAGAGCAGGCATAAGCTGTGCGCCAGGTCACTGTTGCAGGGGCTCTGCACCTGCCCTTCACCCCTGATGAGAACTTTTTGGTCGCGACGTTTCTGGACTCAGCTCTCTTGATATTGACACATAGCAAGACGTCTCAGGGTCATGCGACAGCCCGCCATTCGCCGCTTCATCTCCTTCGCCGCACCTGTATCACTGCAAGAGATAATTCGTACTTTTCGTTTCAGGGCAAGGATTTGAGGATCTCGATCCATTTAGTCTTCCAAGAAAGTCGGTAATTTATATGCGAGACTCTGTTCACAAAACTGTTCGAGCCTCTGAGAGTAGTCAATATGGCTGTGGTTAGCAGCTTCACCGTAGAAGGCCGCCTGCCGGTCAACGGAAGAAGTATTGACGACGTAACTTTGGATGAAGACGCGGAGGTCGCCTTGCGTCAGATGTTGAGACTGCTGCACCTTAGTATATTGACGTTGGCGAGGTCGGGCGCTTCCACTCTGGTTCCAAGTCAGTGTTTCCTGGCCAATTCTTCGCCTGGCATCAGTGATTCCATGTCGGTGTAACGCTGTTGCATCTCGGCGAGGTTCCACCTGTTGAGCAGGCTATAAGCACTTGCGTTCAGCGTGCGACTGGATGCCGCAGCCGGCCAGTGATATGGGGCATGGGCCTGCTCACAGAACGTAGCGCTTGAGGGAGGCCTCTTAGTCGCGCCTCGTCTTCTTCACGTGCTTCTCGCGGTGACGGATGCTATCTTGCCCCTTATGTGCACCCCGTCGGTAGCCATTTGCTTCAACCTGTGCCACCAACTCGATGGCGGTGACGTGGGGGCTGACCATGCTGAAGTGACGTGACACGCAATTGTGGCACGAGCAAGCGTGCCAAGATGATCAAGAGGGAGGACGAGGAGACTGGAGGGCGAAGGAGGAGGGAAGGGGCCTTCTTTGTATGGCAGCTGCGGCACGCAGCGGCGTGAGGAGGGTCCCATGGTGACCATTCACGGTGTGGGCCAGTCACGCTGGCCGTGGTGGAGAAGACGACGACGGCGGCGAGGACGGCGAAGACTGCGTCGTGAGGACCCAGGCGAGACAAAAATAGTGTCCAGGGAGACTTCGCGCGGCCGTACGTGCAGCGCTCGCTCACCGGATGAGGGTGAGCACAGGGTGAGCAGGGGGTGGAGGAGAAGGTGAGAGAGGGTGAGCGCAGGGTAAAAGCGGCGACGGCGAGGTGAGCGCCAAGATGAGCTATGCAACGGCGACTACCAGTAACTTAATACTTACGTACTATTCTCTTGATCCGCAGCTGCTCAGTTCGACAACTCAACATGTTTCGTACTACATAGACGAGGTTGAAGACAAAGCTACTACGCTGGCAAGATGGACAATAACGATTCTGGCGCGCTGAGTTGGCGTCTCAGTGCCCATCCCATCACTTTAATCTGCTATCTCGGCTTCCGAATAGGTGCGTCCCCTTTGAAATCATCCCCAGTTTCCAGCACAGCTAAACATTCTTACAACAGGAAGCCTACTAATGTACCTATTCGGCGTCCTCTTCATCAAGAACTTGTCAGTCGACCGCCCCATCTCCCTTCCCTCCTCACCCTCTCACCACCTCACATCTCTCTCCCTTCGCCCGACTAATCACATATCCCTCCCCTTAGCGTCCTGGTCTTCATCCTAACTCTCCTCCTCCTTTCCCTCGACTTCTACTACCTTAAGAACATCGCCGGCCGCCGCCTCGTCGGCCTGCGATGGTGGAACGAAGTAAACACCTCAACAGGCGATTCGCACTGGGTGTTTGAATCAGCGGAGCCGGGCTCCCGTACGGTTAATGCGACGGATAAGCGCTTCTTCTGGTTGAGCATGTATGTGGCGCCGGCACTGTGGGTGGCTTTGGCGGTGCTGGCGCTGGTGAGGCTATTGAATGCGATTTGGTTGGTTATTGTGGGTGAGTTCATCCTATTGCAGCAAGGGGATTTCATGGTTCGGCTGAGGAAGAGAAAGAGGAGATGAGGCTGACTTTGAGAATTGTCTAGCTATCGCGTTGATTCTTACAATTACGAATACGGTTGCCTTTTCGAGGTGTGATAAGTTTAGCCAGGCGTCGAATCTGGCCAATAGTGCATTTATGGGGGGTGGGTTTGCGAGGAGCTTGGCTGGGAATATGGTTGGTCGGCTGTTCAGATGAGAAAATTCAGTTCGCCAGATTTTAAGCACAGCTTTCCATTCTCAACACATGAACTGTCTGCGCTCTGGTCTTATGTCATATCAGGCACGCATCCCCAATCAACGAACCAACCTCTGCATCCGGTTCCAAAGCCATCCAGACCTAGCACAACCCCCCGAATCCAGCTCGCGTACAATCCCAGATGACAGAACCCAGCATCGAGAACTGACTTCCCATCGCCTCCGAACACAAGACCGTCAACCCCAGAAACCCTCTCAGCACTCCCAGTATTGACAACCCATCGCATCCGTCGACCTTGGTATCAGACCACCAAGAAGTCAAGAACACTCTGGTCTGAACCCACCAATGTTTACCAACAGCCGATAATCGCCTGAGTAATATCAACCAATGAAAAATGCAAAACAGACGAACACTCACAGATCGACCGAATCGAACAGTCGAAATTACAGCACGCTGAATTTGAGCCTAGCTTCAAGACGAGGCAATAATGGTTTGTAGAAGAAAAATTCGCCAAAGCAAGAACAGGAGCATTACCGATGATGAGGGCTTACATCGAGACTGTGACTGTTTTGCCCCTGGGCTAGCAAGAAGGGAGACAACACCAGCACGTTCTTAATTAGTCCTTCCAACGAATCTCTGCTAGGCAAGCTGCATAAGCGGGACGAATACCGTAGCCATCTCCACTTGACGAGATGGAAAATTCGATATAAACCTGTTCAATAATTCATCGCTGTCATATGCTCCATATGTCTATCTATGTTTAGCTTTATTTCTCCCCAAGTGAATCTTTGACCTAGCATGCCTGTCCACTCTCCAGCCCACAGAACGTCCTGCAACCTTGCATGCCAATCCAGTGGAGTCGCGAATTGCTTCCAATCCCAATATGCAAGCACTCGTTTATGAGTTTCTTCGCCGCAGGTCATGGGGTGTGCGTAATGTAAGGTAAACCAAGGTAGCTTCTCACTGACGAGCCTCTATCTTCTAGAATTCCCAATTCTCGTCGACAGATTTGATTGCCCAGTCGAACTTCTCTCGCAGGGTCTTGGAGAAGAATTTTTCGATGGGTACATTGAACTTCTTTGAGAATACGACGGTCAGTCGGGGGTCGATGTAGTTCTAGCAAGGAGGTCAGCATCGGTCACGGCTGGGGCGATAAGCCCAATACTCACAATCTTGGAGGTTCCTAGTGCCACCTCTTTGTTGTTCTCCTTGTCTTCTGCGTGAAGGCTCATGTTTGTAAGTCGTTGATCCAATTGGGTGAGTTTGGCTTCCATTTTTTCGATCGTAAGGCCTTTCCCTTCTGCTTCAACCTTCTTGGTCTTGTTTTCCATTTTGTACTTCTTCTCTAGGTCTCTTGTCGGCTCTAGCCTCTCCTCAAGCTCTTTGACCTTCATTTCCTTTGCTCCTTCCGCTCTCAGTTTCTCATTGTCCTTTTCAAACTTCTTGGTGACCTTGGACTTCTGATCGTCAACAAGATACTCTTGATGCTCATGAATCCAATCCTCATCAATGTCTTCAGGCAAGTCAAAGTATTCTGCGCCTCTCCTCTTCTTTATTTTGGGGTCGATATCAAGCATCATCTGTTTGACGCGCCACTGCTGGTAGCGGACGCCCCTGATCCTTTCACTCAATTTCTCCATCTGCCCAGCGTGTCCAGCAGCAACGGTGCGCTTGTGGTTGCAAAGGATGGCGACTTTGCGATTTGCATCATTGTAGTCTTTGAGTTTCTCGGTATTGCTGCCTGTGGACCTCATATCTTTGAGGAGTTTAGACATTGTGTATGATGCATTGTAGGTACGGAATACTTTGGCTGTCAGGCCGGTCATGTAATTTGACAAATGCTTGTTGAGAGCGCTGGTTGTGAGACGGTCAAAGATCTCGTCTCCTCCTTCCTTTGGTGCCTTTTTAAAGAGCTTCAAGTTCTTGAAGACTTGTGGATCAACCTTGACTTCGTCGTAAAAGCGAATGCTATCTTTGCCAAGGAAATCGAAGATGACGGTATCTGGCTCTCGTAAGGTGACGTGTTCAAACTTGAGCGAGCAGCATCCCACGGTATCGGCTTCGTCCTCGCCCTTCTCGTTGCCAGCACGAAGAGCAAATTGATCGATTAAATAAACCGCGGTAGCCTTTTGTCTGTCGGACGTAAGCGCTGCTTTTAGTCCCTTTCGGTAGTCTGCTCGAATCTTGTCAATGTGCTTCTTGAGCTCACGAGCCTTTTCAAACTTCTTATAGTCGCTCTGTCCCTTAACGTCGGAATTGGCTGCGAGCATGACATATTTGTAATTACCATTGACATTCTCCTGCCACATAGCCAACCAGGTGCCTTCTTTGTCGTGCCTGATCTCCTTCCACTTGTGGCCCTCAGGTGGTGGTGGGACTTTTGCTTCCGTGCCGATGTTGATGGTGATTTGCTCTGGCATGACTCGTGTCTTCACCGTACCGGTTTTGGGATGCTCTCCTCGTCCACGGAAGAGCCCCGGAGGCTCAACTCTGAAATTGCCTACCTTCTGCTTCCGGCCATCCCATGTACAGTACATATAGGGTGCTTCAATCGCATCCTTCTCCGCCTTCAGCTTCTTTTTCTCGGCGCCCGGGAGAGCTTTCTTTGCTTCTCGTTGCGCGGAATAATAGTCATAAATAGGTCTGAAGTCACATTTGGTAAACTCTTTGATGGCCACCTTGTCGCCTGAGCTGTCTTTGGCACCACCAAATTTCTTTAGAATGCCTTGGAAATCTTTGAGGAAATTCCTCTGGAAGGTTGGATTCTCCACGTTGTGAGTCGAATTCAGCATGCTACCAAAGAAGCTTGCAACCTCCTCAGCATCAGGGTGCATGGAGATAGGCTTCCCGTCGTAGAGTAGTTTCACGCTTTTTGGCAAAGGCACGTAAGGTGGAGGAAATATGACACCCTGATGTTGAAGAGTGTCCCATTTCTTCGTTCCGTCGCTCTTGGTAGGGTCTTCCCACCAACGATACTCTTCTTCCTCATCTTCTTCCGCATCTACACTTTCTTCCTTCTTGGCAGCTTTGCTTTTGGCAGTCTTCTTCGCTGGACTGGAGGCTTCCGCTTTGACCTTGTTCGACACTTTGCTGGAAGCCCCTTTTTTGGACAACGGTGCATCGTCATCGCTGAGCTCTTCTCTCTTGACACCGTTGACCTTCTTTGGGACAGCAGCCTTCGGTGCAGACTTTCGTCGCGCCTTTGCAGCATCCACATTGTCGTCATGTTCATCCTTAACTTTTGATTTCCGCTTCGCAGGCGCAGGCGCTGCTTTCTTCTCTTCTTTCCGAATGGCAACGGCCTCCTTCGCGGCCTTCTTCTGGATTTTATCCTTCTCTGCCGCCAGTTTCTGTTCGATTGGTGCATCAGAATCAGATAATTCGCCAATCTGTGCATCGCTTGCCCGTGGTGGCCGTTTGAACTTTGTCTTCAACGCCAGTGGCTCATTGTCCGAGTCGGATCCTACAGCAACTTCGGGTTTGTGAGTAGATATCCGTTGTCGCTTGCTCTGGGCAACAGTCAGTGACATATTCTTGATGAAGATGAGCTGACGAAGCAGTATATTCACAATAAGCACAACAGAAGGGACTGAGGCGTACCAAGGGCTCGTCATCTTCGTCACTTGTGTCTGCTTCCACGTAGGCAGGTTTTGCTAAACTTCCTCGAGATTTCCTCTTGCTTGTTGGCCCATTCATTTCCACACCGTTCGCATCGGGCATATGATGGTCGTGCTCTTTCATAGGCCCATTTCTAATTGAGATGCCGGGCTGAACGGAGCCGTTTGAGGGTATTGCCTTATCCATCGCGTCATCAACACTTTTTGGGATTGTCTTCGCAGATATCGGACCACGGACTAAGGGAAGCAAGAAGGTCAGTACGAGAGTTTCGCATGGCAAAGACTGATGAGATTTGTATAAACATCTTTGACGGATCGTGCGCTCAACACAAGAAGTTGGTGTGACGACTCACCTGCATGTGTGCCGTTCATCTTCCGGCTGAGGGGTATATCATCATCCGACGAAGCCATGTTGCGCAGTTCGAGAACTGGCCGAAATCCTGAAGTTGAAAATGGGCGACCAAGAGAAGTCTGAACGCAGAAATGGGGCGGCTGGATCAGGGAATGGTGAAACCGATAGGGTAGCCTGAGCGCCCCACGAAGCGCGTTCCGAAGATTATGAATAGTGAAGTGGAGTTGCGGCCAGAGGAGTATTAAGTAACTGAAGATGATTGAAGACGTAGAATGGGGAAAAATGAATGTGGTGAACAGATTGATTGATGGTGGTGAAGTGACAATCGCCAGGGGCGCCCAAGGAAAAGTGTTAAGAATGGGGAGAAATGGTAGTGAAGCCCAGTGCGATTCAGAGACCGCAGCTGCCGGCTCAAATTCCCCTTCTAGGATGAAAGTGGATTAGCTCAAAGTCCCGTGACACCGCAACTCCTCATCAGCATTGCTCAAGCTGTCAAAGACCTTCAACCAAGTACAAGCAGACTCACCGCTCCCTCGAAAGCACTCTCGGTTCACCTGCGAAGGAACAATCAGCCTTGTCTGCCGCCACGATGCTGTCCCGGGCTGCGAGGCCGGCTCTGTGCGCCAGCAATCTTGCTTTTGCCCGGTGCGATTCTCCCCGTCTCCACGGACCTTGGAGCTGTCTTTGGTCCCAAAGCCTACGACCGAGATATTGTACTGACCCATTTACAGACTTGCAGTGCCAAATGCAGCCAATTATGCCACTCTCCGAGAAATTGAGGGTAGATGTAGCCCTCGCTCTAAAGCATTGTCTCCTGAAAAACTAATCCTAGTTGCAGGCCGCCTCAAATCCATCAAGAACATCGAAAAGATCACGAAGACAATGAAAATCGTCGCCTCCACCAAACTCACGCGAGCACAAAGAGCCATGGTCAACTCAAGAACGTACGGCCAGACCTCGCAACAAGTCTTTGACGAAGCCCAGACCAAGCCATTGGAGGACAAGAAAACCCTGCTCGTCGTTGCAGGCTCAGACAAGGGACTCTGCGGTGGAATTCATTCCGGCATGACCCGAGCGACAAGACGGATGCTGGAGAAGGACCCCAACTTCGACATTGCCATCATTGGTGAGAAATGCAAAGCGCAACTTGGTCGTTCACACCCGAAGAAAATGGTCTTGAGCTTTGCCGGCGTTGGAAAGGACGTTCCGACTTTTGCAGATGCCCAGGCTATCGCCGACCGGATCGCACAGCTGCCCACAGACTACGCAAGCATCAAGATCATGTACAACAAATTCATCAACGCAACCAGCTACGAACCCGTCACCGTGGACGCCTTCTCGGAAGAAGCCATCGCCGCGTCAGAGAATTTCGCAGCTTTCGAAATCGACGATGAGGTCCTCGCCAACCTGAGAGAATTCGCTCTTGCCAATTCCGTCTACTGGGCTCTGGCCGAGGGGCATGCCTGCGAACAGTCCGCTCGTCGTAACGCTATGGATGTAAGTTTCAGTCTTGCCTTGTCTTACCCCCTACTTCAAACCAAGACGACAAACGTGTACTCATTCAATTCTTGGCAGAACGCATCAAAGAATGCCGGCGACATGATCAGCAGGTTCCAGATCCTCTACAACAGGACCCGCCAATCGGTCATCACGGGAGAACTGGTCGAGATCATCACGGGTGCTACCGCGTCGGCGGATATGTAGGGCAGGCAGTGTTGTTACAGATAATAAATGTCGTTCTTTCCTCCTTCCAAAACTTAGTACCTGTACAAACATAGCAGGCCTGACGAGCTGCCCAGTTGCAACCATAACATCCCCTAATCATGGTTTCTGTATGCTCAGTACGAGATTCACGGCGTCACCATGTGAAGCAAGAGGCACGGAAGTCACATTCCAAAGGCTTCCCTTTTGTACAAAAACAGCGAATGAGTACATCAGGTACGAAATGGACTGGGGTATATGTATCCCACAGGAACAGAACAATTCGAAACGCTATGCCAAGCAGCCTGCCTGGCCCCCTTAAGCTAGAAAAAACTCATATCTTCCACCCGTGCCACCCAGACATGCAGACCAGATCTTTCAGCCCTGGCTAGAACCCTCAATCCAGATCGTGACCAAGACAAATCGTCTCAGATGCATTAGTTCCGCCCTGGTGGGTCGCCAAAATGTCAAGTCTTCACTTTCTTCACCTCTCCACCCTCACCCCTCTCCTCATTCCAACTCCCACCTCCACTCCCCTTCCTCTTCTCCCCTGCACCACCCGCAGCCCCAGCTCCACGATCAATGCTACTGCTAGGCCTTCCCCACCCCTGCGGCGCACCGACCTGCACCACTGGCGTCGGGAACGTGAGGGGACTGGGGAGCATATTGCTATCATGCCCACCACCCCTCCCGCCGAAGCCCCAATCCGGGTAGAAGCTCGATGGGCTGGGCAAAAGATTGTCGGCGACGAATCTACTCGGAAGGGCGGACATGGGTGTGTCGATGTTATTGGTACGGTTATCGGCGTAGGCGTTGTTGTTTTGCTGGTTCGATGTTGGTGGGGGTTGGGGGCGAGCGAATGGGTTGGGTGGACCGGAGGCGCCGGCGCTGAGGAGGGCGGAGGCAGAAGGGGATGGCGGCGGGAGGACGACGCCGGAGGAGTGGTGGGAGTCGGAACGATTGCGGTTGTTGGGTGTCAAGGTCGATGCTGTGGCTGTAGCTGCTGCTCCTCCACTACCAGAGTTCTGGTTAGTACCCGCTGGGGAGGTTTCATCCGCGGTTCCAGATTCGGCATCTGAGGCTTCGGAAGGAATTTGCACTTTGAGGCGTGGTCGTGCTCCGGCGGATTTCATGGACGAGTTTGTGTTGGTGCGCGATGGTGGGATAATCCCGTCGGAGGACATTGTGTTAGAGCGACCTGGTGGAGCGGATGAGCGGACGATTGGAGGTTGGTGCTGCGGGCGGGTCTTTAATTCGGGCGAAACTTCTGCTTTGATATCCGAGCGTGGAGGATCGGGTGATCGACCAAAGAAGTGAGATGCCAAGACTGAGCCGCTTGCGTCTATAGGCGTGAAAATGCTGCGAGATTTCGAGGAGAGATGTTTAGGTTGAGGCGGACTTTGGTGTTCGGGAGGCCTAAGAGTTTGCTGGGAGGGAGGCTGTGGAGGAGATTGAGGTGGTAGCTGTTGATGTTGCATTGGCGGTGTTGGTTGTGGCCTTTCTTGCTGTGGCAGAGCCGGAGGCATAGACTGTCTTCTTTGTTCTTGCAAGAATGCTTGATGCGCTTGTTGTACATGACCACGTTGATTATGCTGCTGTTGCTGGTGTAGGGGATGCTGTGGATGATGTTGGAGAGGTTGAGGAGGAGGAGTGTGCTGTGGAAAGTGCTGGAATTGCGGAGGTGCGGTAGGGGGAGGGTTGAGGTTAGGATGGGCACGAGGATCATAGGGTGGTTGATTAGGCAGATACGCAAAACCGTTCTGAGGAGGTTGTGGAGTGGACGCCCTAGGATGTTGCATTGGGACCAGATTCGAGCTGGACCGTCGAACAGTCTCTCGAGACGGTGGTCGCGAAGCCATCTGCGGCTGAGGTGACCCATGCTGTCCTGGGAACATGCCATTTTGAGCCGGCGGTGATGCGGAAGGCACAGGGTGCCGTAGATGGCCAAATGGTGGCTGATGTTGTATATGCGGAGGCATCATCTGTGGATGTTGCTGTGGAGGGATTGACTCCTCTCTGGGAGGGGACATATCCTCGTCATCGTCATCATCGTCGTCCCCACCACTCTTGCCTCGAAAGTCTGCGGGCCCCTTGTGTTCATGTGGTTGTCCATACTGGTCCCATTAGCCATGGCCCGTTCCGACATCCCAAGGAGCTTCCTTACATATTGATACCGGCCAATTGTTTCGTTGATGTCTCCCGAGGAGAACTCGTACAGTTTCTTGTTGTGACCAAATATTATGACGGCGACGTCGACAGAGCAGAGGACTGATAGTTCGTGCGCTTTCTTGAAAAGACCGCCTTTGCGTTTGAGAAAAGTTCTAGTTCATGTTCTGATTAGTTTCATGTTTATGGGTGACGAAATGATCGCTGCGTACACGGAACGGTTTCGATCATCCTTAATCGCTTTGATCTCAATCTTTCTTCGGCCCATCACGAGCTTTCAAAGCGCGTGTATTGCGTCGCAGCAGATACTTCCAGATCTCTGGGCTCTCGCAAGCCGCGGAAGTTTCCGATCGGGCAGGTCGAGAGACACGGGTGCGAACAGAACAATGGAAGTGAGACCAGAAGCGGGACCCAGAAGCGGCGATCTATGAAGGGAACGCGTGATGACCACGATCGTCTCTACCTCGAGTATATCATGCGGAGAATTGGAGCGCCAATGGAAGCTTTCTTCAACGATGATTTGGAGATGCAGGTCTAGGAGTTCTAAAGATAGAGTCGTGGATGAGGGTCCCTTTTGAAATGTGGGAGGCTGAGCGGGCGGCGAGCGATCGCTTCAATGCTTGGCAATGTTCGGCTCTTTGATCCCCCGCATCCGGCTCTATCACAGACACCAACGGCTCCCACTTTCGTGGCCTATGAATGGATCCACCCAATCACTCCTTCTAAAAGGTCGTTATCCAACATAGCGGTTCTTCAGTAATCACTTCGCTTGTTCCATCCTTCGCCGGATCGTACGCTTACGCCTAAGACCTGATCCACTCCCCTTCTATCATGACACCATCATACCAAACACATGGTACTCCAAATCCGTCAACGCGGAATGCGAAAGTCCCGAGCTCGCTCTTGAATCACCAGAGCAGCCTTGACTGCTCACACCCCACACATTGCCATTCATATTTTGTACTTCGGAGAATGCTCGGCATGCACTGCCGTCTGGCCGGAATCGATTTGTCTTTTTCCTCAGCTCAATCGTTGCTTCCGTTCCCTGCGTGTTGTAAATCTGCCGAGGAGTGCCCATGGTGATCTGACCTGTGGGTTATACGGGCTCTTGACCATGAGTATCCTGGTGAAAGGACAGAGTGCGGTGGCTGCAGCCTAGGGGGAAATGTTTGATTGGCATTCCGATCGTCCTCATCTATGCTCAAGTGGTTTTTCTGCAATGATAGTCCATCGGTTCGACCCCTCCAGCTCTGCACATGGACTTCTGATCGCGGTGATCGCCTGGGTGATCGTTTTGTCCTGACAATGTTGACTGGCACTAAATCGAGCTTGAGGTTCGGGCGTGCTGTTTGCAACTAGTATTAAGCTAGTTCTGTTGCTGACATTGCCGCCCTTTTCGATGTCTCTTAGCGTAAGTGTGGACAAATATCGAAGCTGCAGAGAGATCCTATGTGCGCGGACGAGGATGTCGAAGAAAGATAAGAAGTGGAGCGCACTGGACAAGAGAAGCATGTCAGCCAAGGCATCAAACCTGGATGAGCGTGTGTGTAGAATTTTGCAGGTCACTTACGAGACAACGAAATAGATGACATCTGTTGTCCATCCCAGGGCGATGATTCCAACCAGAAAGAATGATAAAAACAAACAGGCAAGCGAGAGGTCTAGCATCGCCTCTACGCGATGTGGTAACTTGCTATAGTGAAACTGGATGAGATCGAGGACGGAAAGCGCGAGAGAGAATGCAAGCTTTATGAGCAATGTCAGCGTGTTCAAGGACGGAGAGAGAGGTTGATCGTGAGGTCACGTACAAAAATGGGTTGGAGCACGTTCGAGTGGAGAAATGCTGGCCCCGTGGATCTCGCATGAATGATGCTCAGTGGTATACCTACGATCGTTGCCGCGACGAGAGTCAAGCGGATGATAGAGAACAGGTTCAAAACAATTCGTGGCCGCTTCTGCTGGCAAGAAAATTGGACAAGAGAGGGGGAATAGACGGTCTCCGAAAGAGAAGGTACCTTCTTTGGCGGGGGGGGAGGTAGCTTCTTGCTAAAGACTGGGCTTATCTGCCTCGAGACCATCTTCGCAGGTGTAGGATATCTGATTTCTCGGAAAGCGTCTCGGTTGCTCGATGGTAAAGACATTGATGAGACGGAAGTTTTGGGAGATGTACATGGAATTTGAGAGGATGGTGATGAAGGTGAGATTGCACTTAAGAGTTATGAAAAGCTCGATCACACCCGTTCGAATGAACTCCCGAGCAAAGATCCGTGTTTCGAGCTATGTACATCACCTTAATCGTGATACCGTCGTGCCTCTGCTAGTTCAAGAGGTGCGGTGGGGGCGGCAGGGCACATCTTCGGAGCCGCCAGAGCTTTTTCACGGGATGTTGCTCTTCCCGTGGGGTTTATTCTTTTTCCCTAGGCGTATCATATGCCTTCCGTCGTGGGTAAGCCTGTTTGAACCCTTGATGTGAAACTGTGTACCTCGAAAGCCGCGCTTCCTTCTGTGGCACCCTGGCGGCTAGAACCGCCGTTGAAGGTGATAGGACGTTTTGATCTACAATCGAGAATTGCGACTTACATTTGAAGCCTCAACATGAGGTCAATACGAGTTCGATTTCGGTGTCAGTACGGTGCGAAGGCATGGGTGCGTCACATGTGGCGTGAGCCCTGCCAACCTGCCTAGGAGGGGGTTGGAGCTGTGACCGCTGCGCACCTTGGCTAGAAAAGAAAAGGCATAAGGTTAGGGCGAAGCTCAAAACGAGGCAAATAGAATATTGGCAGCCGAGACCCAGAGAACTTCTGCGGCGTATGGGAACATGGAATATTGATGACCTTGTCGGTCATTGTGATTATGGAGGGAGGAGGGAGGGTGAGAGAAACAGAGTAAAATAGAGACTCGCCGAAGATTTCCCGTTCCTCGAGGTCTTTCTTGGCACCGGCTCTCTGCTGAGTCACCGTTAATGGCCGATGGCTGCTCCTCTCCTCCTTCTAGGTCCAGGTCAATAGTTGCCTTGAGATCTAGAGAGAAGCTAGGTAGTCCTACATGCATTATGATGGACATGATGTCGCTGAAGAAGCCCATTCAATCTTCTGCCGCTGCATTTCTGGTGGATCTGCCGCTATTTTAGCTCCAGGCACAGATCTTGAAAGGCTGGACGACGGAATGAGGAAGCTTCCACAATAGGGTCATCATGATCTCATCGGACCAATTGGAGTCCAGCATGTACTGTAGTTGATACCTGATTCTCTGTGTAACTTCATACTCCTGATTCTAGTGGACGATCGCAGACCTCTTTCTGGCGTGTTTAGCTGTGCCGAGCACTCGACGTAGAATATCGACAAGATTCGCCGAATACAATTACACCATTATGCCTCCCAGAAATACAGCCGCAAAGCCCAGAGCCAGAAAAGGGCTAGCTCAGTCGCGCCAGGAGAGCAAGCCGGAGGAGATCCCTCCAGCTGCAGAGGAGACAACAGAAGAAGACGTATCGAGTCCGCAGGACGAACCAGCAGCGCCCAGAGAAGAGCCCAAGACCGAATCAATCCCCACGCCTCAAAGCAACATCTCAAAGAAGCGCAAATCCCCGTCCTCCCAAGTAAACAACTCAACCAAGAAGTCAAAACGCCCCACCAAAGTAGCTCGACAAGGAACCCGCAGCTCAATCCGCAGCAGCAAAACAACAACAACCTCCTCCTCCAGACCTGATCCAACCCCTGCACAACTGATCACCTACCTCCTCTCCCCCTCCTCCCTTTCCCCAGCATACCCAGAAGAAGAGCTATCCTTCGCGCGCGCAGAGAAATCTAGCAAGACCTACGCTCTCACCTCCCCGCACACGTTCACCCCATTCCAGCACCTCCTCTGCGCCTCCCTCCTCTCCAAACCCCTGTCCCACCGTCTCGGCCTGCGCAGCATCCGCACCCTCCTCAACCCGCCCTTCTCCCTCACCTCCCCAGCGGCCATCACCTCCGCCGGCGAACACCAGGTCTGGGAAGCGTTGGAAGCAGCGCGGACGCAGCATAGACAGAAGACCGCGGCTTATATCTTCAAGATGGGGGAGATGTGTCAGGAGGGGTGGGGCGAGGAATTTGATGGATTGAGGAAATTGGGGGATGTGCAGGCGATCATGTGCGAGATCAAGGGGAAGGTTAAGGGAATGGGCGGGACCGGGGCGGAGTTGTTTCTGAGGAGGGTGCAGTGTTGTGAGGGGTGGGAGGCGGTGTGGCCGTTTGTGGATGGGAAGGCGCTGGAGGCGGTGAGGGGGATGGGGTTGGAGGATGTAAAGGATGCAGCGGCGTTGAAGGAAATCGTTGAGGACGTTGTGAATGGAATGAAAGGCAAGCCGGAGCCTAAGGGGTTGGAGGGTTGGGATGGGACTCTTAGTAAGGAACAGAAGTCGAGGATTTCCTTTGTGGTCGTGCTGGAAAGGGCTCTTGGTGCAAGTCTGGAGGGCAATGCAGATGAGGTGAGGAGGGCGGCGATGGAGTTATAACAGTTGTCCGAGGGTCAGCCTCGGTACAGCCTTGTGCACTCTTTGATGTGCTGGTGAGGTTGGCCATAGTGACAAAACTCAAGGACCGATGCTGATGAAAGTCAGGCGCTGTTGCATCGAGGTTGAGTAGAGAGTTCAACGAAGCTAGTAACATTTTAAATCACATCTATTCGTCTGCTCATGAACGCCATACTCATGAATCACTGGACAACACGTGCTGGGCCATCACCGTGCTAAAAATACCATGCCTGTTGCATGATAATCAAGGGAAAGGAGAAGCAAAATACCGCCTGAAAAAAGCCAGTCGCTATGCAACGCCGGAAAAGGACAGATCTCATCCATCATGCGTCTAGAAAACGCGCTTGCCTGCTGCAGCTCGAAGAAATGAGAAAGTTTCCACCCAGGACAGGAGATATCGATTCTAGGAAATGCACCAAAGGCGATGATGAGGGTCAAAAACTCGACAAGCATCCACACTTCGCTAGAGCGCAACAGAACAACACGAGCAAGATGGGGAAACGATCGAAACAGGGCTGATTTGTATATCAAACAAGTAAGCAATAGAGATGAGTCAGCCTAAGGTCCTGCCTCCGCTGACAAGTGCTTGGGTAGTATGTTGCCTTTGCATTGGCTGAATAGGTCGTCCAACAGCATGCGCATTTGACAACAGGTCCGCGCTGCCATCTAAACCTTGATCCCTCAAGACACTCAACCATTTATCGCCAACCTCGAGCTTGAGAGCTTCGATTCGCTGCCTGAAGTCATCTTGGCTGGTGTCGATAATAGGCAGAGTTTTGGTGTTTGAATTGCTCACAGGCAGCGTGGTAGTGGGCTCTGCCGCAATAGACGTTGCTTGTCCTTCAGTATTACTCCTCAAAAACGGTCCGAATGTGTTCAGAACGGTAGGCGGCTGACGAGGGCCTTGCTCTTCTTCCCTCGACAGGTCTACAATGCGCCTTCTTGGGACTTTTCGTCGGCGAGTCGAATTGATAGTAGGTTCTGTCTGAGGGTTTCCAATCACGCCGTCAGCATGCGAGGGAGATGTGGATTGGTTTTTGTCTTGAGGTCTTGGTGGCTGAGAAAGCTGAATGACCTCACCAGCACGAACAATGGGCGGTCTGTCAATTTCAGGAACCCTGTCCTCTAGCAACTTACGCTCGGTGTAACCGGGACTGTGTTCGTCGATGATGATATCTTCGGAATAACCTGGGGTGTTGCGAAAGAGGTTGAAGATAGTGATTCTGTAGTCGGAGTGTCTCGTGAGGGGATTGCGTTTAACGCAGACACGATGCATGTTTGGCAACCCGGTGAGTCTTGCTGCTTCCATTGGATCGGATATCTTATTATCTTGGACATTGAGATTCTCCAACGACAGCAACCGTTCAATACCAGCTAAAGACGTGAGTCGGTTGCATTTGAGCTTCAACGTTGTGATAGCCGGCAGTGGGCTTTTACTCAAGGAATGCAGCGATTCGATCATGCAGTTCGAGAGGTCCAGAGACGTCAATCTTGTCAGTGCTGACAAGCTATCTGGAACCTCCGTGAAGAGGTTCGATGAAAGATTGAGAGACCGGAGGGTATTTGCCAATGGTAGAAGACTACTCGGTGAAATAGAGGTTAACGAATTGTCGGCAAGACTCAGATACTTTAAAAACCTCCATTTGTTGGCTGGCAATGACCCAAGACTGAACGGGCCTGAAACATTGTCGCTCTGTTGAGGGAGGAGGGAATGCTGGCTCGAATTTGAACTACCAGATCCAGATCGTCTACCCTTCGAAGAGTAGGCTCGAACATGCCGATAAGATGAATTTGGTCGCGAAGACGGTGGACGGATCGGCGATACGCTGCCATTTGCAAATTTAGGTGAGCTCTCCCCATCTTTCACCTCTCCGTCCACAACAGCAAGGTTCGGACTTTCTGTTGGTAATCTACCTGGTGATCCTGGATCAGAGTTGGAACGGCCTACAACACTCTTCGCAGGAGAGGGTACACTCCATGCAAGGGAAGAAGAATGCTGCGTCCTGGTGGACCTGAACCTTCGCCTATCCGCATCGTCAAGGACAATGTTGGTTATCAAGTCACGAGGATCATCGAGATTTGCTCGCTTCACAGTCAGCAACCTGAGCTGCTCCGCTAAACGATCCCAGCCGTAGAACTGCCGGAAGTCCACATCAACAATGTCAAGTGATTGGAGGTTTTTGAAGGCGAATAGAGGTACGGCGGTGTCGAATGGGAACTCCTCGTAGCCCCGGATGAGTCGCGCGCGGCGATCAGGAGAGAGGCGAAGAGAAGGTAGCTTCGTGAATGCGGAGTACAGGTATTTCAGATCAGCATCAAGCGCAGCTTTGGCCTTTTCTGATTTTGTGATCCCTCCAGAGCCTCCAAGTCCAAAGCTTAACCACAGAGCATTCATGCCGGACATTACGCTTCGAACACTCGACACAGAATGAATAGAGTCTTTGTCCCTACGACGCTTACTCTGGGGCTGGTGAAGAAAAGACACATAATTGGCAGGAGACGTCTCGGTATGAATATTCTCAAGGCGAATGTTCATAGGCCCGATGGCAATGTCCAGTTCTTCTAGGCGAGAGAGAAGGTAGAACAAGTGATGAGGAGTCAAAGTCAGTTGAGCAGGCTTAATGCTGTGGGATATGAAACTTAAACCCCCGAAGGAGAAGGCAGTGACGAGGGAGTTCGAGGTATTCGAAGGGACAGTCGGGGTGGTGGGAGAGGATAGATTTGGCAGATTTGACGTGGAGGCAGTCTTGACGCGTTGTCGCTGCATCTGCAAGCTGTTTGCCAGTGCTTTTTCGTGCGTGCGAACGAAACTGGCCAGGCTCTGTGAAGATGCGAATCAGTACTAAGCCTCGCCCTCATCACGTCTGGCCGCTGCTCACTCTGACGAATAGCTGTCCATCTTCACTGTTCAACTTTTCCATAGTCTGCCCGAGTATCTCCGACTGGGTAGGATGGCTTCTGGAATCAACTCGCAAGTGGTTGTAAGCTCATATGCAAAGGAGTGTAGCAGGATCTGCGCAGTCATTGGAGCCTGTCAAGAACGGTAGGTAGTCAGCGGCGAAGACCGAGCGGCGGGTATCAGGTGGCCTCTTGCCTTCCGGGCAGGACATCTTGTAATCTCGAGGCGTGAAGTATTCCCGCGATCGAGCAGTGTCGCGGTGATTCAATTGAGAAGGCTGATGGAGTCCTTTGAGGCAACCTCAGGGGTTATGTGTCATGCAATCTGGGCGCAGAAAGCGGTGTCCTTTCGCGAAGAGACTCGCGTCCTTTGGCGGAGGGGGGAGGGGCGCACGTGGATGGTGGGTAGACGGGCACGGGAACAAGGTCACGAGCGCGCAAAAGAGATAGACGAAGGCGACGTCGAGGTGCAGGAGGATGAAGGAGTGATTCAAGGTGTTGGTAAGTATAGGAGCAGACAGATCCATTGAGGAGGGGAATTACCATGGATGAGCACGAGCAGGAGATTAACTATCGTACCGTGGGCCAGGGTTGTCGAGGTAGTCGCACAGGGCGCTATCGTACCCAGTAGAATACGTGATAATTACTACTGTAACTAAGTGACGGCTACTGGTAGTAGTGCCCACAGCGTGCTGCTCCATAAAAGTTCTACTGACGCACAGATGTCGCTTCAAGCCTGAATGGGGTTTGACGGGAGGCTAATTGCCCGCCAGGCCTCCGGCGAATCTCCAGGCGAAAGGACAGTTCGCAATTGTCCATTGTCCCTTGAATTGATTGGCTTCTTACCCCCACGACCACCCGTAGACGCCAATGATAAGCTCTCCGCTCCGCAACTCTGCTGCAGTTCAGAGATCCGCCCCCCCAGCGCCACCGTGCATATCATCATCGTCTCTTGACATGGCAGTCCATGAGTCCGCAAACGGCAGGAAGTGCAGCAAAAAAGCATGGGCGAATGTGAAGAGGCTGCTTCCACAAGTTGTTGTTCGGGAGAGGATATTGGTCAGTCCACCATTCCTGCTTACAATCTGCAACCTTCATTCACCGCTTCCGGTCACGACCTCAGGTCATCACACCCTCCTCCAGACGTGATACTAGTCTCTTTTCATTCCTGGTGAACCACTGGCCATCCGGAGCATGACCAAACGTCGCAGAGGGAAGGAATGTACTTGTCATACAGAGCCCCGATGGGTGGTGGAGACGCTCCCTGCGAAGCTTTTCGATGAAGGTCTTCGAGGTGCAAGAATGCCTCTTCCTCCATGTCCACTCTACGTTGCTCAAGAAGGGATTGGATGCTCTATCCGCGGTAGCTATACAACTCCAAGCGCGGTAGGCTCTAGGCTGTAACTTGAGTAGTCTGAGCTTCTGCAAGAGACGGCCAAAACGTGGGGTGTAAGAGGTGGTGGCCGCTCTGGTCGACAGATTTCATGCCTTGGGCGATCTCCACTTCCTCGTTACCACCGTGCCATGGGTCTCTTTAGCTTTTAGTTTTCGGCTTTGTTCTCGGCCTGTGAGCGTGGTGCATCTTCACATGCATTGGCTCTCCGGCGACACACGAGCAAAGTGATCTGAAGTAGATCTGACAGCTTTCAGGCTTGCCTGTGGCTCACTACTTGAGACCGGCTCGAAGCAATGCGGTCTCTCGCTTCGCAGCTCGAGGAATGCCAGATTAGCCCCGACCACAATGCAACATCATGAGCCGACTTTCCAGCTTGACGTCCTTTTCCAGTGCATTGTGGAGGCCGAACCCTGCCAATTGGGGATTTATGCACAATTTCAACAGTGTCCGACCTAGATGAGGTAAGCAAGGCTCTTCTTTTGACGTATCAAGATGTGATATGGGGATGATTCCGCTTCTCTAGATATTCGAGAGTAAGAAGTACACAGTAAGTTAGACACACGGGGAAAGACGCACGCTGGCAAACGGGCGAGGCACAATTCCTGTATGGAGCTTGAAGCCTGGAAGAAGCAACGGCCATTGATTCTGCTGTGCCAAGCCATGACGCGCCCGGCGATTTCTCTCACTGCACTGCATCCTCGACTATGGGCCTTCGGAGTTCGCCATGACCTCATGCATGCATGAAACATTGCAAGAAAGTCCTTCAGCTATCACAGACCTCGCCAGGACATGTACCTGGTGGGATCCACTTGTCATGGTACGAAATCGCCCAAACCCCTCCGAGGTCGCAGCACCACAGAAGACTTACTACGATCCGTACACCCTTCCTGATTTCGATACAGATTTCATCACTAAGGATGACCTCGACGCCTTCGAGAGGGCGTTGTCAGCGCCAGAAGCTGTCCCAGTCACTGCTTTGAACGACTGGCGTCCTGTCCACCAAAGGGTGCGGAGGACCAAGACACGACGAAAAGTACCCAAACGCAGCGCTGACGAAACAAGAGAGGGCTTTGTCTACACAATCCTGAAATGGCCTCTGCTGGCCATCGTATTTGGCTGGCTGCTGTTTCTGTCAGTCACCTACGGACTGACAAGAGTTTACATCTATTCATATGAGCACTTCGTGACCTGGACTGGAAGAAGGGAACGCCTTCGAAGACAACTTCAATCCGCCACCTCCTTTGAAGAATGGGTTGAGGCTGCAAAGCAGCTCGACACTTACCTAGGCAACAACAGCTGGAAAACTCAAGCCGAATATGCGTATTACGATTATAAGACTGTGAAGAAGGTCACTACGCAGCTCTTTGAGTTGAGGAACAGGGTTGAGGCGGAGGCCAACGGAGGCAGTAACTGTGCTGGAGGCACCCAAGCAGTCGACGAATTGAAAGCGCTGTTGGAGAATTGTATCAAAAACAACTTCGTTGGCGTGGAAAATCCAAGGCTGTACAGCGAGACATATTACGGGACCAAAGACCTGGTCCAAGAGTTTGTTGACCAGATTCAGCAAAGCTTGAAGACAATTGCCGAGAGCAAGAAGATTACCAACGAGGAGAAACAGCTGTTTTTCAAGCATCTCGACACAAATTATGGCCGCACTGCTCTTTGCTTGTCTGGGGGTGCAACTTTCGCATACTACCACTTCGGCGTCATCAAGGCACTTCTCGATACTGGAAATCTACCACAGATTATTACTGGCACATCCGGCGGTGCTCTTGTTGCCGCTCTGGCTGCAACGCGCACCCCAGACGAGCTGAAGCTGCTGCTTGTGCCTGCGCTGGCATATCGCATCCATGTTAGTTCTGATAGTTTCCTGACTTGGTCCCGTCGTTGGTGGCGTACAGGAGCACGTTTTGATTCGTTGGACTGGGCTCGTCAATGCAGCTGGTTTTGTCGAGGAAGCACCACTTTTCGCGAAGCATATGAGCGTACCGGCCGCATCCTTAACGTTAGCTGCGTCCCATCCGATCCCCACTCCCCTACTATCCTAACAAACTATCTTACATCGCCGGACTGTGTCATTTGGAGCGCAGTCTTGGCTTCGGCAGCTGTGCCTGGAATTTTGAATCCTGTCGTTCTCATGCGAAAGACTCGAGACGGGACGTTGGCACCGTATTCTTTTGGCTCCAAGTGGAAGGACGGTTCCCTACGAACGGATGTTCCCCTAAAGGCGCTAAACTTGCACTTCAATGTCAACTTCTCGATCGTCTCACAAGTCAACCCTCATATCAACCTGTTTTTCTTCTCACCACGTGGCTCTCCCGGTCGTCCTGTTACACACCGACGTGGCAGAGGCTGGCGAGGTGGCTTCCTCGGCTCTTCCATCGAGACTACCATCAAGCTTGACCTGCAGAAGTACCTTAAGATCTTGCGACACCTAGAGCTTCTTCCTAGACCATTAGGTCAAGATTGGAGCGAGATTTGGTTGCAGAGATTCAGCGGAACCATTACGCTTTGGCCGAAGAGCGTATTCGCAGATTTCTTGCACATACTAAGCGACCCCCGGCCAGCCCGTCTAGCAAGAATGCTCCGGGTGGGAGAGAGAAGTGCCTGGCCGAAGATCAAATTCATCGACAACAGATTGAAAGTCGAAAAAATGGTGGTAGAAGGTCTTCGGGCATCCGGTATGCAGGATTATCTTGCACCTCCAAACTACGTATGTGAGCAACAGGAGCAAGACACCATAGGAGGCGAGAAAGACATGCACAGAGGCAGGCGGAAAGGGGCGATAGAGTTGGCGCGGAGAGAAGAAGAGCCAGATCGAGACCTGAGGCCACTAAGCAGAAGGCACAGTAGCATTGTCGAGGAAGTCCGGCGACAAAGCTCTGTCTTCTTCGACGATGACGAGACCGATGAAGCTGACGAAGATGCTGCGGCTACTACGGATGAAGATGATGAGCCTGTGATTGCTGGCGAGGAGCATGGGACATGAGCCAGGTAATCACCTCGCCAAAAAGTCTAGCACACCCTATAGGATCATCGTACTATCAGTAATCACGGCCGCAAGTATATCATTACCCTTACCAATGAACTCTCGTTAGGCTAAAAGGTCATTCAGAATTACTTATTCTCTGTTGAAAACCAAATATCGGAGCACTTCCTGGCTACCGGGCGTCCTCTGGCTTTCTGCTTACAGCCCAAGTCCGGCTATTTACGAGATTGTTGACATGTCAAGGACCTTATCTTGATTCAATCTATAAGTCAGGAATCACAACCGGACAGCCGTTCAACCCTTAAATTTCAGCGAATCTTTATAACCGTGCACATCATTTGCACGAAGCGATTGTTTGTCAAGAACGAATCTGCAGAAGCGATGCTCTGGGACTTGGTGCAGCCAGTCCACACATCCCTCTCAACTCCAATGTGATACAGGTCTGTTGATCTGAAGGTGCCAGTCTTCGAAAGCAAGTTGCTGGACGTCGTTGGACAATTATGGTGTTCAGACGAGGATATTCTCCTCTCAATCAATCCTTCTCAAAGAGTTCAACCAGCAAGACAGCCCTGATGATGCAACTTCTATGAGACGCGTGCGGAATGCTCTGCCGGAAGTGGACATTTTGCGATTGGATTGAGTGATACACAGCGAATAACAGGGCTCATCTTGACAAAACGGACGAGTCGCATATTTCTTCCAGCACATGCATGGAAGCTGGTGGTTGATGGAGAGCCTGTACTGCATACGTACAGGAGACGAGATTGAATGAGACCTCATGGAGAGATGCATCTTGACCGTGCGGATGTTGAATGTAGGTTAAGGTAGATTACTCCATACAAGTAAGCAAGTCGTCACGTAACGTTCAAAGTGCGAAACGGTGCCCCCAGAAAATCATCCACGCTAAGCCCATAACATTCCTGCGAGTCTGCGACCCATCGAAAAGAGCATCCACAACATCAACAGGTTTTTCCTGCCAATTCTGCTCGGACCATCACAAACAGTACGAGCAGGCGCTGCAAGCTTCAAGAGCATCACCCATCTTCGAGACACTTCTGCGTAACCTGAACACATTCTCCGAAAGGAATTTTCGCTGGTGAAAAACAGCCTCCCCGTTGTCCCGCACTTGCAAAGTGGGAGATTCAATACAGCCTCAGACAGCCGATCTGCGGGCTTCTTCCGCGAGATACACTTGAAAACCCTTTTCTATTCAGCAGCAAAGGCGCAAGCATCTCTGCTTTTATCCTCGATAAACCCAATCACCACATTGCACTCGGGCTCCTTTTTACCCCCGTCTAGGTGGCGGCGACAACACACGACTTCGACGAACCAAAACTGCAACTGAGAATACAAGCACTGTAGAGGATAGAGGATTCTCGCTAGCAGAAGAAAGAGACAGGCTCTATCAGACTAGTTTCAACATGTATGCAAACTCCACCGTTTCCCCACACTGCTACGTCAGCCGTCAAGGAGCAAATTTCAATTCGAGACACTTACTCATATTCTGGACAGATTGCATACAACAATTGCGTGATCAGAGCGGATATCCTACCTTCTGCCGTCAATTGACAGGCTCTGCCTGCTCTCCTCCCTATAATCGGCACAAATCATGGCCGACCCAAATGAGGTGGATCTGGACTCGGTCATTGATCGCCTTCTGGAAGTACGAGGAAGTAGACCAGGGAAACAGGTTCAGCTCTTAGAGGCTGAGATCCGATACTTGTGTACCAAGGCTCGCGAGATTTTCATATCTCAGCCCATATTGCTTGAGTTGGAGGCACCGATCAAGGTGGGCAAATCAGGGCAAGAGTCCGCAGGGAAGGTTTCACTGACTTTTCGCTAGATCTGCGGTGACATTCACGGTCAATACTATGATCTGTTACGACTTTTCGAATATGGCGGTTTCCCACCTGAAGCAAATTACCTCTTCCTCGGCGACTATGTAGATCGAGGCAAGCAGTCTCTCGAGACAATCTGCTTGTTGCTTGCATACAAAATCAAATATCCAGAGAATTTCTTCATTCTGCGCGGCAATCACGAATGCGCGTCCATCAATCGAATCTACGGCTTTTACGACGAGTGCAAACGAAGGTACAACATCAAGCTATGGAAGACGTTCACGGATTGCTTCAACTGCTTGCCAATTGCAGCAATCATTGACGAGAAGATCTTCACCATGCATGGCGGCCTCAGTCCAGACCTTAACTCTATGGAGCAGATACGACGTGTTATGCGTCCCACGGATGTAAGTTACCCCTTCTGCAAGATCTCGCCAGCGCAGATCCGTAACACATTACGTTGATTGTAAACGAAACTGACAAAACTAGATTCCTGACTGCGGTCTCCTGTGTGACCTGCTATGGTCTGATCCTGACAAGGACATCACGGGGTGGAGCGAAAATGACCGCGGGGTTTCCTTCACTTTCGGGCCTGATGTTGTTTCTCGCTTCCTCCAAAAGCACGACATGGACCTGATTTGCAGAGCACATCAAGTTGTGGAAGACGGGTACGAATTTTTCTCAAAGCGACAGTTGGTCACTCTCTTTAGTGCACCAAATTACTGCGGGGAATTTGACAATGCTGGGGCAATGATGAGCGTGGATGAAAGTCTGCTGTGTTCGTTCCAGGTACGAGCTTGCTCTGGAGAACTGAGCCCTGGCCAGGGGACTAATTAGTGATTCACAGATTCTGAAACCGGCCGAGAAGAAACAAAAGTACGTCTATGGTGGCATGGGCTCTGGCAGACCCATCACTCCTCCTCGAAAGCAGAAGAAGAAGTAGATTGATGAAGAATGATACGAACGTTTCCGTGTTCAGCAGGTTCGGGCGGAGATAACTCAACACTTCACACCACCAACATCCTATTCCTGGCCACTTTCCAGTCCTTCGCCATCGTATACCCGTCGCGTTACCAGTGCCGTAGTAATTTCATTCCTCCTCATGCGTCTCGAAAGCGATCAATCCATCTATCAGATTCTTGTGTCACCCCCATAGCAAGAACATCATCACCAACGCTTAATCCGCACATGGCATACCTTATTCGGCGGCGGAACAACACCAACACCAAGACCAAGAACATTAATGCGATGACGATTGGAATGGGAAGAGATGGGTTCACATGTTGATGGCGGTAATGTGATATTCTCAGTTGTCTTGCGTCATTACTTCAGGCCTCTGGCACGGAAACATTCGTCGTGCAAGGTTGCTCAGATAGCGTTGCAGTTCGCAAGAGGGCACCGTGGTCGCACTGCAGTCGCCCTGGGGTGCTTGAGTGCAACGTATGTATTGTTTTGCGTCGTTCTAACTTGGGATCAAGTTTCAATCCTAAGTTAGAGGTCAGGATGGCTAGTCCGTCAAATACGAACAACCTTTTGGGAGACATGAAAATGAGCACGAATTCTTTCATCTTTAGTTTGTTTTTCCTTGTCTGGATATCCATTTTCCTCTCTCCTCTCCCACCACTTTTCTCCCGAGCTCCTGCGTTGTCAGTAGACAACATTATATCCAGCACTGGCCTCCATCACCACGTACTTCTGCTCGGGCTAATCTATATCAGCTCCAATGGCCCATGCTACCTGCTTTCAGAATGTGGCTGCTTGATCTTCCTGTTCCCATGTTGGAAATCTACCATCACAGCTCTAACCTTATCACAGTATCCAAGCGACACAGTACGGAGGAGACATCCCAGCTATGTGGCGGTCCTTTAGGCTTCACCAGAGTATCGCTTTGGACAACATCTTGGGCAAATGAGAACAGGAATGAATATAGTCTCCGAGAAGATAGAGTAGAATGCTTTTGCTACGTCTTCTATTTTCAAATGACACGCCTTGGGTTAAAGGGCCACTGATATGTGGCACCTTTGCCGATCTCCCATATTGCTATTGCACTTCTCACCTGCCAAGGCGACGTGAAAGAAGACAGTTGTTTGGAGAATGTGAATAGCACGTCTGAAGTTCTATGAGATGTCAACTGCGTTGCCGTGGTTATATTCCGCCCTGACCTCTACGAGTAAGAGTAGTGTGAGACCCAATTGAATAGCTCAACCAATACATAATAGGTTGACTAATCAAGCTTCGTCTGGTCGCCCACACCAACGACCTTGCTTGTTCTCTATCAAGACAAAGCTAGTCCAGGCCTCTGGTCATCTAACCAAGCACAAGTACGCCCTTCGCAGACCTGCATGCGGGCACCGCAGCGTCTCGAATCCAAATATGTTGACAGAGGCCAACCTCCTCCAAACCTCTGCTCGAGACCAATCCAGCAAAGAGTTCCTGTGCCATCCGTATGGTGATGGAATCCAATATGGAGCATCCGAACGTCTCAAGGCTCGAATCCAGACGTCCGGAACCCAATGGAACACTTCAAGACCCAATTAAATCAACAGAGTCTTTCAATGTGGAAGCAACGGACCGAGAGCGCATTGAACGTCTCGGCAGACAGAGACCAGCTCAGTTTAAGACGACATGTTTGGAAGCCGCCTTTTGCTATTCCATAATCGCATCGCAATCCATGGCAGTCCGTTCTTCAGGTCTGCAGCCCTCAGACAAGTTCCATCTGACCCACACTCTTTTCCGAAATGATGGGAATACTTCGTGTCCGGCTTCAACGTCCTCGTCCCGACCCTCCTGAAGGAGCTCTCCATCCCCCAATCCGATGCGGTGTGGCCAGCAGCATCCATGGCGCTCGTCACCTCCGCCTTCCTCCTCCTATTCGGCCTCCATGCAGATATATTTACGGCGCCTACCCCATCTACATGTTCGGCATGGTCGGGTCCTGCATCTGGCCCCTCGTGCCGGCTTCTCCAGCAACGACCTCATGCTGAACTGGTGCCGTGCTCAGCAGCGCTTGGGCCCTTCGGCATTCCTCCCCAGCGGCGTCATGCTGATCGGTAGCATATACCGTCCCGGCCTGAGGAAGAAGGTGATCTTCCGCCTTCATGGCCACTCTGCGCCTCTCGGTTCTCTCTCTCGGCGTTCTCGTCGCCGGCCTGACCGGCTCCTTCCAACCCTTCGGCTGGTACTTCTGGATCGGCAGCATCCTCATCTTCAGCAACAGCCTCGCAGCCCCTCTTCGCCGTCCCCTTCGACCGCAAGGTCTCGACCTCGACCTCTCCCGTGAAAATGGACTGGCTCGGCTCACTCCTGATCATCTCGGGTCTAATCCTCACCGTCTTCGCCCTCACGGACGGGACCCACGCCCCGCAGAAATGGGGAAACACCCTACATCTACATCACCTCGATCTTGGGCATCCTTACCCTCCTCGCCGCCTTCTACGTCCAAGGCTGGATCTCCACCCACCCGCTAATCCCCTTCTCGCCCTTCTCAATCCCCTACATTAAACCCCTCTTCCTTTCCCCCTTCTTCTCCTACGACTGCCTCGGCGTCTTCCTCCTCTACTCCGCCCTCTACATGTCCTCCATCATGTCCGCCTCCCCCGTCTAGCTCGCCGCTTGGTTCACCCCCATGTGCACCGGGGTTGCCCTCCTCTCCGTCCTAGGTGGGCTACATCCTCCATATCATCCTGGGGACCTACCTCGTCCTGTTTTCGTGCCTGGGCTGGATCGCCGCGGCACTGCTATTCGCCTTGATGCCCTTCGGAGCCAGCTACTGGGCCTACATCCTCCCTGCCATGATTGGAGCGACCGTGGGGGTGGATGCCACCTTCAACGTTGCCAACATCTTCATCACCACCAACCTCTCCGCCGCGCGTCAGGGCCTAGCGGGCGCCCCGATCACTACTCTGCCGTATCTGGGGAATGACAATTCTCCTTTGCCCTTGCTGACATCATCCATGCGGAGGTGTTTAGACGACGCCAGCCTGGCCGCCTCATTGGCGCCCCCGCTACTTCTGGAGCTGATGCGGAGTCGACCCCGCTGAAGGAGAGCTTGCAGGCGGTCTTCTGGTTTATATGCTCGCCCATGCCGCGGTGACGCTGTCTGTCATGTTGCATTTTGTGAGGATACCGGGGGCGCAGAGTGATTTGGCCGGTCGAGGAGAAGGAGGCGCCGCTATTGCGCGAGGCGCCCGAGGAGGCATATGTAATTAGAGTCAAACCACGGAGGATAAAGAGAAAAGGCCTCCCAGCGATTCTCTTCTTCTTCTTCTTCTTCTTCTTCTTCTTCTTCTTCTTCTTCTTCTTCTTCTTCTTCTTCTTCTTCTTCTTCTTCTTCTTCTTCTTCTTCTTCTTCTTCTTCTTCTCTTGTTCTATTCTCACTCCAGTGCTCCCTCAAAGGCCGTTGCGTGTGATGTGATGCGCAAGATCGAGACGCGTGAACACACGCGGCTAAAACATTGTCCGTCATGGCATGGGATATCTCAATTCTATATGTCCATCCTCCCTCCTAAAGACAGAACAGAAAATGACACAAGAAAGGAAGCGAATCGAATCGAAACGAAACGAAACAGAACAGAGCGGCAGATGAATTGATTTCCCTAAACAAATAAACCGGAAGCAGTATCCACTTCCTTCCTTCCTTCCTTCCCCCCCAGCCCTCCCCCTCTACGGGGAGGGCGGGGGAGGAAGTAGGAGGGAGGAGTGCTATCTCTGCTACATTGCTAAGCGTGATGTTTTAAGTACTGCTTGCTCTCTTATCTGGGGTCAAGGAAGAAGAGGAAGAAGAGGAAGAAGAGGAAGAAGAGGAAGACGAGGAAGACGAAGACGAAGACGAAGACGAAGACGAAGAAGAGGAAGACGAAGACGAAGACGAAGACGAAGAAGAAGACGAGGAAGACGAAGACGAAGACGAAGAAGCAGAGCCACCCAGACGTGGGACGACGTTGATTGATTCATAGAGCTGTTTAAAAAAAACCATCCATGCCGCCGCTGATATTATTGCACTTTCCCTGAATTACATACATACATCTGTCATCGTCAGCACCCAGCGGCGAGGCTGATTCCTGCAATGCGCACGCTGGGCATGAGCGCATTATGGATAGACTTCTTTGGAGGAAAAGG